>Ga0181363_1000011_pt1 | contig 55395 bp, 99 predicted proteins | sample Fa13NDMLBSN_FD_130109 | JGI IMG/M metagenome (GOLD analysis project Ga0181363, IMG submission 130109) | Freshwater viral communities from Lake Michigan, USA - Fa13.ND.MLB.S.N | ecosystem: Environmental > Aquatic > Freshwater > Lake | place: USA: Michigan | collected 2013-09-23
ACCTCGCGCTTCAGAACTTCAAGCTCAGCCTCAGCCGTATCGGCGCGCAGGCGTTGGGCGTCGAGCGCGGCAGAGTGATCGGAAAACCGAACGACATCGCCATCGTGTCGAAGATAGAGCCCTTGCATATGCCAGCTTACGATGTACCGTTTCACTTCACTCATGACATGCACCATTGAATAAGTTGCGGCAGGCCGGTGTGGAGCGCTAGGCCTAGGATAAAAAACGCGTAGTCGGTCATTTGTGGTTTGCCTCGAAGACGGCTATTACCGCACCGCGTGGTGTTGCACTGCGGATGTTCTTGGTGCGGAGTGACTTACCGCCGCACTTCTTCCAGCCTGGGTTGTCTTTATGCAGCGGCTGAATCGGCTTACGTTCTGGCTCCTTGAACCCAGGCCCACACCAGATGCAGGTGTTTTTGTTGTAGGCATCTCGCGGCGGGTAGATGTCCGGGTAGATCGGATGGACATCATTCGCTGGAAGGTACCCACCGTACTCGGTTGGATGGAACGAGAAGTCCGGCTTTCGCCACATTGTCGATATGACGCTTACAGGGTTCTCAAACCCCCAGCACTCGCAATCGCAAGCATCGGCAACCTTTGGCACTAGCATGCAAAGCGCCAATGCTTCTTTCTGGAAATCCGGGTTGGCCGCCGCCTTCTTCGCGAAGTGTTTGGCTCCGGCCACGGTCAGGTGTGTGCATTCAGGGAAGCCAAAGACGAAGTCAGCATGCCCACCTACCATTCGAGCAATGTCTGCTGCGTGCTTTTCGATCTGATCATGATGGAACCACATGCCGACCTTGAACAGATTGCCTTCCCGGGTGACGCCTTCCTGGTGCTGGCCGTCGAATAGCCAGCATTCGTAGCCGGCGTCGAGCCACGGTTGCGCCATAAGGCCGGTGTAGTCGTAAAGGAAAAGCGCAATTTTTCTCACGCTTCAATACTCCAGTTAACCCCGTCCCTCGCCCGCTGATCGCGAAGCTTGGCCAGGTGTGCGCCGTAAAGGCTGATGCCGTAGATGGCGAGGGTGATGATTGGAAGCCAGGTTATGGCGGCGTAGAGGGCGGTCAGGATCATGGTCAATCAACCTGATACCAGACGCCACAATCGACGCCGTCGGCGATCAGCGATTTGTACATGGCCTGCACACCAGCGTAGCGCCGGTTTCCTTGGCCAGGAAACGGAGCGCCGAGGTGAAAGGCTCGGGCGTGGTAGGTGGTGGCTGACTGCATCCAGCCTTCAAGGCCTGCATCTTGCAGAGTCTTCTCGCGGAGCAGTCCGACACGCAGATAAACGCGATCGAGGTTGGCGCTGCCGCCGTCGTCAGGCGCTGCCGCCGCCGCTGCTTTGCCGGCTTCGATGGCGCGCGCGACCGCCTCCCTCAGTTCAGGCAGCTGTTTTTTGTTCAAGATATTTTCCATCACTCAATCCTCTTCAGTAATCCCGGCCGCGTCTTCTTCGTGACAGCCGGGGCAGTGCCAGTGGTTGCGTACCCATTCGGTGCGCGGTGATTTTTTCTTGCAAAATTTGCAGGGGATCAGCGGTACTTCATCCGGCGGATCCAGTGGCGGGCCGCCAACGTAAATTGTGTTGCGCGGTTTCATGAAAAATTCCTCTCACGTTTAGCTCGCAACTTCCAGCCATCGACAAAACTTTGCTTGTCGCCTAGGCCGTTCCAGGCAGTAAGCGCCAACTGAGTTTCGCGCTCATCGTTACATTCGGCGATATGGCCGGCGTGATCATGGTAATAGCAGGCGCCTTTGATGCCTTCGCCGATCATTGCTTCAATGACGATCCATTTCTCGCCGCTAGCGCGCAGATCATTTGCCCGCCGAATATCTTCGTCAGTAAACTTGCGCGGCATCATTCTTTGCCATCCTCGACAGCCATGTAGCTGACTTCGAAGGTTAGAAATGAGCCGTCTTCGAAGTAGAAAACCTTCTTATCGTTCAGGTGATCGGCAGAGTCGATAATCTGTCGGCGAACCTGATATGGCGATGCAATTGAGCGAAGGTATGGATTGCCCATTGCTCTGATCTGCTGAGCAATCGTCAGCGCCCCAACCTTGCAGCGCCCCTTTTCCATCAGTCTGGTGCCATCGTCAAACGGTTCAAATGTCATGACTGCAAATCCTCGCAAGCAGTTTGTTGACTTTGACGGCGGCGTACTTGCGGCGACTGTCGTCAGAAAGAATTTCGGTTTTGATTGGCTTGGTGTCGCCTACCCATGACAGTGGAAGCCATGGGGTGTGGGCGTCGGGGAGTTTGGTTGGTTTCATCTTGTGCGCTCCGGATCAAATGATGAACTTGCGAGCGGCCAAGCCATTTTTGCCGTTAGGCTGAATAAGCAGCTCATCGCCAGGCTTGCCAATACGCTTGGCCCACGCACGGATATCATCAAGGCTGTCCGAGTCGAACCGATAGCAACCATTGCTTGCTTTGCCTTCTGGGGTGATTTGCGCGAGGTATTTCATTTCGGCTACTCCGTGTTCGTCTCTGTTGAAACAAACTATAGCCACGCAATCACGATATAGCAACTATTTGTTTTGGCCGTTCGTCTGCCGAATCAAAGACTGCGCAATTTCTTTGGTTTCGCAGCGGACTGGAGCGCGGCCGTCGATGCTTAGCCAGTAGACATCGGCTGGCATAGTGGCGCGATAAAGGCGGAAGCGTCCCTGCTGCCAGGTTGATGGGCCTATTTCTTTCCATGCCATGACGGCTTGCCTTCTTCACAGTGGGCGCACCACCAGATACCGGTAGTCGGCTCATCCTTTGACGGCGTAAAACCCGGAGTTTCTTGCGGCTCATCGAAGACGGTTCCTCCCTCTTCTGGATGGCTATGCGGCGCCAGGCCAAACATGGGAAAGCATGGATCGCCATCAGGATCGGTGCAGTATTCACAGCTCATGGTTTCACCTTTGGCATTGCAAAGTAGATGGCAGCCGAGAGAAGCAACGCAACAGATCCGCCAACCTGGTAGCCGTTTAGATAGGCGCCGTAGCCGAATGCAGCGATTGCAGCGCCTAGGAAACAAATCCAGTTTCTTGATTTTGATTTCACCGGAACAACCTCGATTGGCTTTGGCTTTTCCGCCCAAATATTACCGAGAGTTTTCTCTGGCAATCTCGGCAGGCCAGCTTTCTCGCGCTTTATCTGTGACCACTCATCCATTACGCAGCAGAACATCCCGGTTGGTAGCTGCGTCGGATCAAAGTCGGCAGGGAATCCCCACATTGAAAGCGCAGATACCAGCTCTGGAGGATTGTCCGAGCGGCTGATGTATTGCTCGCCGTGGCGCCATGCGGTCATGACATAGCCTCCTTAAGCGAAACCTTCTTCCAGGAATCAGGCAGCTTGATGGCGGCAATCTTCCCGTCATCACCATTTAGCATCGCCAACAGGATAGCCTCTACGCCATCTGGAATTCGCGCATAGCAGAGCTGACCGTCGACTTCGATTGTTATTTGCACGATTGAAATATCCATCACTCCACCTCCGCATCAGGCCAAATCATCCGGGCATCACGCAGCGCACCCTCATAATCCAGCTCGCACTCAAGGCTAACCATCTGGAATGGTGGGTAGCCGGCGGTTTTTACTGTCCAGGTGCGTTTCATTTTGGCGCCCTCCACATGCTACCTTTGTTGTCGCAAGCGCCCTTTCTCTTAAGCCTTTGAAGACTGCGACTCACTTCAGCTCTATCGCGACCAGTTACGTTAGAAAGATAGTATGCAGTGCCATTTCCGGATGCGAGCAGTGAGACAATCACCTCATCGTCGATCCTCTTGTTTCGAATACTTTTATTTATCCGATCAATCCACGTCATCCCATCACCCCTTAAATTTAATCTTGCAATGCAGCCCTGAGCTGGTGGCGTCGTCGCAAACCTGCGCACGCCACATGCCAGACTTGATCGTGCACAGCTTGGCCCAGCTGGAGTTGTTGAAGCCAGTGCTGGCTAGGATGTAGAGGGTCATGGTTTCACCTGCTGAATGGCGAATGCCATGTAGTCTTCGCTTCCGGTATCGACGTGAGATAAATTCCCGCGCTCATTGGTGCAGAACATACCAAGCGGCAAATACACTCGCTCAAACTGATCATGCCACCTGCCGAATCCAGTAACACATCCGTCACGGAATTTCTCAGGCCCGCAAGCACTGCAAAGTCTCTTGCCTTTACGATCTGGCGCATATGCCCAATCAAACATTTGCGGGCGGTAGTTAAATCCCTGGGCAGCGAGCGCTGTGTTTTCGCAGCACCCGCAAACCTCGCATTGGAATAGGCTCATTTCCTCTCCCTCCGCGCCTTAGCCCAGCCCTTGTCCCACTCAGTTCTTGACCATGGTTCTTTGTCACCGAACTTGTTCGCGTCCTTCTGCTTACCCTTTAGGAATGCGTCGTAGCCTTGTTCGAATGGGGTCATGTCTTGGTTCCTCCGGGAAGCCAATTGGCATCAATCAAAATCTTGCGCGGGTCGAGGTAGCAGTCAAGCATGCGCATCTGATCGTCGACCTTGATGAATGCCGAGTCATTCAACTTGCGCAACGCATACGCCTCAACCGAACTCTCCGGCCGAATAGTGATTACGCCGCCTTCGGACATTTCTGCTTTCATTTCTTTACCTCATGCCGCCAAATCAGATAGATGCCATAAGGCCAGATCACCGCCAGCAGCAGGATTATCAGCCAGTCGGATTTGCGGTTGATGACGCCAGGTTCTAGGGCGCTTCGGATCAGGATGCCTAGGACGATGGCGCCGAGGAATGCGTAGGTGGTTAGCATGGGCGTAGCTCCAGTGTTTCTTCAGGATCGGGATCTCTGCAGTAGCACTCCTTGCCAGACTCTGTAATCCAGCAATCGCCAGCCCACTCCGGCTTGTTTTCGTACCAGCACCAATTTCCATCATCATCTTGAGCAAGCCACATTGCCCATGATGGTGCCAACTTCCAATCTGGCTTACTCATACCCGCCTAACCCCCTTCTTAGCCAATTCCAACCTGCACGCACACTCAAAGCAGGTAGTCGCACCCTTCACAGCTTCGCGGCGATCTTCAGGGATATCCTCGCCGCATTCCTCGCATTCGGTGGCGCTTACACCTTCGTAGCGCGGGATATTCGCCAGCGCGTGATTCAGGTCTTCGGCGATTACTTCGTCGGCTTGGTCGCAGATGTCGGCGCACATTATGAAAGCTCCTTGGCGATTACGGAGTCGACCGCCTTATCTAGCGAGTCACGATAATTGAAGTCTTCCTTTCGAGACTTGCTGTATGGAGTGCCATCCCAGCCAGGCATGCATGGAAGCCTCCAAAACCCGGTATAACCGCCATCGCGATCTTCCGTGCACGCCTTCGACTTGATTAGTGCGTAGCGATCCGCATCCTTCTGCAGGCGATCAATAATCCCCTTTGCCGTAGCCAGATCGCCAAGTGCGCATTCGAGTTCGGCCTTTAATCGAGCGATCTCAGCCACGGCGCATCCATGAAACTGGCGGCGAGAAATTGCCGTACCCATTGCCAATTCGAATGGCATGCCGATGATTCCGTCTTTTACTTCGCTCATTCCCATTCCCTCTCTAAGTTCTTGGTCTGATGACTATAGCGCATCAGTTTGGTAATTGCTATTCGGCCGCAGAAGAATTTTCCTCGAGCCTGCGAATCGCCAGAGCCAGCACGTACGCCAGGATTGATGTATCCCATCGGCAGTTAATTACAGCCTTGCGACTGCCGCCGAGTCGTTCGGCCATGTCAGCAACTACCTCCTTGCGAACGGCAAAATCAGGCGGAGATTGCTCAAAGATGTCGATCAGGTCTTGTGCTGAGGTTATTCCTCTTGGATGGCCACTCATTTCTTTGCCCCCACGCACTTGCAGCAAGCACTGACTCGCCGGTCTGCACGATCCATTTCCAGATACCCAATGTCGCAGTCATTCATCTTGTTTACCCTCGCGATAATCGCTGCCGCAAAAGTCACGCAATCAGATACCTTGATATCCTTGTCCTCAAATCTATTTCTGAGTCTCGCTATGGCGAGGGTCAATGCGTAATCGACTTGATCTGCGGCCTGTCTCATCTCGCCAATCACAACCGGGTCTTCAATCATCTCTTCCCCTTGGCCGGCAACCACTGGTCGCCATCAATCATCTCGACATATTCGGCAATCACAAGGTCTTCCCATGCGCGCTGCCACTGAGTTTTAGCGGTGTTCTCTTTCATGTCCTCGGCACGAAGCATTGCAATCACGTCATCTCGGATAACCATGCGATTCATCGGCGCGCCAGCATTATTCGCAACCCTGACTCGCAGCTGGCTCATGATCATCGCCTTGACTCGATCACTGCCGCTTGGCTTGTAGATCTTCTCGGCCCGACCCTGTTCGTCCTTTTCCTCACTTACGATGCGATCCAGTAGCGCCGTCATCTTTGGCACCAGGCTGGTCATCTTTACGCCCTTTGCAGAGTAGTCGCCGGTCTCGACAACCGTGAACTCGAATGCCATGTCATCAGGCTCAGTGGCGTCCTTGATCTTGTCGGTATGCAGTTCGGCATAGAGCTTGTCTTTGCCGCGCTTAATCCGGTAGCTGAACCCGCAGTCACCCATCGCAACCGAAGATCCACGCATTGAGTCTGGGTCGTTCTTACCGGTGTGGCCGACGAAAAGCACGGTGCAGCCACCAAAAGAATCGCGCAGATCCTCGCAACCAGCCACAAAGCTACGCATCTCTGCGGCGTCATTCTCGTTGCCGACAAAGCACTTGGAGAATGTGTCGATGACAATCAGCACATGTTTCATGCCAAGTTCGCGCTCGATCTCGCGCATACATGCTTTCAACTGCTCGCGCTCGGTAGCGCTATTGATCATCACGCTGGCTTCAAGGATGTTCATCGCCGACGGATCTTGTCCGGTCTGAATGCGCCAGGCCTTCTTGCGCAGGTGAAGCTCACTGGCGCCCTCGGCGGCGATGTAAAGCACCATGCCAGGGTGGTCGACATCAATGCCATTCCACTTTGTTGCACTTGCAACGTGGCAGGCTATATCAAGCGCCATAAAGCTTTTGTAACTGCCCGGCCTGCCGTAGATATATCCGACATCATTATGCGGAAGCATTCCGTAGATGAGCCATTTCTTGTTGCGGACGCGCTCAATGGCCTTCTCTTCGTCAAACTCAATGCGGGCCAAAAACTTCGCACCAAGCTCGGCGTCACTAACTTTGTCATCGTCTTTTGGCTGTACCTTCGGCGCCCTCTTGCCATCCTTTACAGCCCTGTCAACAAACTCCTTATATACCTCAAACTGAACTACCGGCTGCGTGATATCGAATTCTTCTTTTTCTTTTCCTGCCACCTCAAAAATATCAATGAACTGTTCTTCGGGTTCCGGAACTTCATCTGGATGCTCGAAGTCTGTCATCATGAATTCGCCTCGACCTGCTCAACCGCGAATCTCAGGCGGTCACTATCGCTCTTGTTCAATTCCTCACCCCTGGCAATCAAGCCTTTCGCACATGCAATAACCATTCGATTGAATTCCTGCTTTGGCGGCCGCTGTGGCTCAATCTCAAAGCCATGCCATTCGACGCCATCAAAATAATAAATATCGCCATCCGACCAGCATCCAAAACTGTGGGCGTCACCAAAACTCACGACGAATCCAATCCTGAACTGATCTATCGGGAAACGCCTCATCACGCCATCAGCTGGCACATCTGGCAGTCTGCAGCTGTAGCAATCAAGCACGGCTGCAACCAGGTTCACGCGACCCTCCAGCACCGCCAAGCATTGCGATGGCGATCAACGCGGAACAGTTTGCCATTCTTGTTTTGGCGCCACGCTGCAGTCCGGACTGCCAGCAGCTTTTCCTCTTCAATCGGAAAGGAGTCGCCGACCTCAAGATCTGCAAAAGGGTAAAGAGGCTTGCGCCCAGCTTTAAATTCCTTGGTGGGGACAGGGATGTCTTTGCGAATTTTCATGGCCGCTCCTAGTGGTGTTTTGCGAATACTAATTGACACGAAACCAACACGCAAGCCGCTTGGCGAGATTAATTCGAGATTGCCTGTAGGCCGCGTAAATCAAGGGATTCAGCTTCAGATTCAAGATTGAATCCGAGATTGAATCTGGCGCAAAGCCACGTGTTTCAAGGGTTTGTGCGTTTTCCGATTTTTTTATTGAACACGAAATAACTGAAGTTGAATCCGGTAGTGATAATCATTCTGGATTCAGATTCAAGACTTGAATCCAAATTGAATCTGAGCAAACCATTGATTCTATTGACTATTGCCATTTCAATTTCGAGATTTGAATCTCGATTTGAATCTAGATTTTTGCGTGTTGCCCTTTCCGAGATTCACATCTGCACCCCCCCATTTATGGATGGGGGTGCAGAGTGATTCGAGGGCCGAGTTTTGAATCTGAATATTGGTGTTTTACCGGTTTAAAATATTCTTCTTTTGGGTGTTGACGCCTTCGAATTGATCTGAGACTATAGCGGTGCAGTGAGTTGCTGGTGATGACGGCGACGGTTCAGGATGTCAGCCCTGGCACTGCAAGCCTGAGGCTAACCAAATGCAACAGTTGGGCTTAAAACGGTGTTAGCTGCCAGTAAGCGTCGAAGCTCTTAACGGGGTGGAGCTGAATGCCGGATAGTGGAGTCTTCGGACTGCGAAGCGAGAACGGACTGAGCACGCAGGTGGAACTCCTGGCCGGAGACGTAACCGGCACCGCTCTTTAAATCTGAAGTTGTTATTCGCATGCCAAGTCAAGGGATTGATATCTTGACGGTCTATTGAGATATATCGGGTTGCTCTGAGAAATATCGATAGGCGCTTACTCTGATCAAGCTAGTGTAAAATCTATCGGGATAGACCAGTTCGACTCTGGTGGCTTGGCAGCCGAATAACAATTACACCGAACAGCGCAGGCACGCCGCTAGCGAGTACAAGATGCGTGCGCAAAATTATAGGGCCAATAGCATAATCGGTTAATGCTATCCGCTCATAACGGATGGAAGGAGCGGTTCGAATCCGCCTTGGCTCACCAGCTTTACGAACACGGGTAGGTAGTTCTAATTGGCAAAACACCGGCCTCCAAAGCCGTGAGTTCTAGGTTCGAATCCTAGTCGACCCGCCAGAGTTACGGAAAGGAGTCGCGATACCGAATGGTCTGGCGCCAGGTCATCAACGGAAGCGAATAACCTGCTTGTGGGGATGCGCCACCCGTTTCAGCATCAACCAGCGCCAAACCGATAAGCCTCTCTGCGATGCTCAAATCTTCGGTGTAATAACCCGTCACGGCTCGGGATGCATCACAGGGTTAGCCAGCCTACCCTCCATCGGCTAGATAGTGCACGCCACATGCAAAATCAGGCGCCTGAGATGTTTGCGTAAACCGTGGGAGGCTCATCACCTCGGAAGTGTGGCCGCAGATGCGGCAATCGTCTTTATCACGCGTAGCAATTGAACGCACCTTCGCGTTGTCTGGTTGATTGCCAGCAGTTGCTACACGGATGCAGATGAATGTCAGGGGCTGACTGGCGGCCATTCGGAGTAAGAGACTTCCCGCAGAAATGCGCATCCGAGGTTGGCTAGATGTGAAAAGGCGAAACCATGCCGGAGATCAGCACCGGCCATCTGTATCAACGGCGAATAGCTCAACCCGCATTGCACAGGGTCAGCGCCAACCTGGTATTGGCGAGCTATCTTGATCTGGCACAAGCGCCGAGCAACACCGAAAGCCCCAGCCTCTAACCAGCTTGGGGCTTTCGTCTTTCTGGCATCAACTGGAGCGCCCTATGGATCTCAAATCCCAAGTTATCGTCGACGGCAAGACCTGGCACCTGTTCAGCGTGGAATTCGTCAGCCCTGACGGCAGGTTCTCGGCCTACTTCTACGCAATCGACGCCGAGCATGCCAGCTACCAGCTTGAGGCCATGAAGGCCAACGGCGTCATCTGCAACATTGCCTGCGTGTAGAGATTTTCTGGTAGTGGTATAGTCCCATTCAACTGAGAGGGATTAATCATGTTTCAACCTGGTAACAGATTTTGGGAAAAGCGCAGCTCTGTCGGTCGCAATCCGATCTTCAATTGCCCATCAGAATTGTGGAATGCTGCCTGCGAATACTTCCAATGGTGCGAAGACAACCCGCTGCGAGAAACAAAGGCGTTCGCATTTCAGGGTGTCATAACAACTACTGAGTTGCCAAAGATGCGCGCCATGACATTGGGCGGCTTATGTCTTTTCCTCGACATCAGCAAGCAGACTTTGCACAACTATCGCTCAAATCCGGATGTTGGTTTTCTGGAAGTCATAAAGCGGATCGAAGAAACGATATATCAGCAGAAGTTCTCTGGAGCTGCTGCAGACTTGTTGAACGCCAATATTATTGCGCGCGATCTTGGACTTGTTGATAAGATCGATAACAATCATCGTTCGGAAGACGGCACCATGTCGCCAAAGTCTGTCGACTCAGAACTTGTCAAAGCACTTGTTGATAAGTTGATCGACTAATGGCTATCAAGCCAATTGAATGGGATAACTTGAGCGATCCGGAGCGACTTGCATTAGTTGCTGCTGGCGAGTCAAGTCCGCTGGCATTTGCGGCGCTCTGGTTCAACCTTAGTCAGGGCGATAGCTTCTACACCAACTGGCACCACCACTACTACAACTGGGCCGCCCAGAAGTTGTTTGCTGGTGACGCGCAGAACATCATCATCAACATCCCGCCTGGTGGCACCAAGACCGAGTTCTGGTCGATCCATCTGCCGGTCTATGCGATGGTCAAGCATCGTCGCGTGCGCATCCTGAACACCAGCTACTCGAAGGATCTGGTTACCGAGAACAGCGAGCGATCCCGCGCCCTAGTCAAGTCTGCAGAGTTTGCCAAGTTCTACCCGTTCGACATCGGTAAGGACAAGGTCGATGACTGGACGCTGGAGCGCGACGGCAAGCGAGTGCATCAACTGTTTAGCCGGCCAAGTGGTGGTCAGATCACTGGCGTCCGTGGCGGCTACATGGAGCAGGGTTACACCGGACACATCCAAGCTGATGACTGGGACAAGATGGATGACCTGTTCAGCGAGACGAAGCGCAGGAAGTCCCACACGCGCCTGGTGAACACGCTGCGCAGTCGCAAGGCCCACAGTGGTACGCCATTCGTTGCGATCCAGCAGCGAGGCCACGTCGACGACTCAACGGCATTTCTACTGTCTGGCGGCATGGGCCTCAAGATCGACTTGCACATCAAGATTCCGGCGCTGATCAATCAGGACTACATCGACAGCCTGCCTGACGGTATCCGCGAGCGCTGCATCCGCGACGTCTGTGAAGGCGAGAAGATCAACGGCTACTGGTCGTACTGGCCGAAGAAGGAGAGTGTCCAGGATCTGATTGCACTACGTGAGGCGCACCCGTACACGTTCAGCAGCCAGTACATGCAGGATCCTGATACGTTGGACGGCGGGATTTTCTCGGCTGACGACTTCGTGACCTACGGCGACCGCGATGAAGGCGCCGACATTCCAGGGCCTGATCAGATCGAGTACCGATTCATCACCGTCGATACCGCGCAGAAGACCAATACCTGGAACGACTGGACGGTGTTCGCAGAGTGGGGTGTTTCGAAGAATCCGAAAGATCCGATCTACAGGATGGGCTACCGGCGCGCCCGGATGAATGCGACGGTGCTCAGGACTGAGTTCGAGGCGTTCGTTAAAACGAGCTGGGCAAAGAACGGGCCAGAACTTGGGAATCTTAGAAAGGTTTTGGTCGAGGACAAGTCAAGCGGCACCGGCCTGATCCAAGAGATGGAGAACCGGCTTCCGCTTAAGGTGACGCCAGTTCAGCGCGACCGCGACAAGCTTACACGCAGCTTGGACGTACAGGGATTCCATGCCGCCAAGAAGGTGGCGCTCCCGTATGGCGACAAAGACAACTACGAGCTGATCTGCGAAGTGGCCTCATTCACCGCCGACGACAGCCACAAACACGACGACCAGACCGACGTGATGATCGATGCGCTGGCCGAAGTTTTCGTGACGAAAAAATCTTCCTTCTTTGCTGGTTGACAACCGATCTATAGCCGTGCATATTTAGGTCTCTTAGATTGAAACCTAGAAGACCCGAATAACTTTTGCATGGGGATATGATCATGAAGCGCGACTAAAGCCCGCACAAACTGAAAGCAAGCCCGCCATGTGCGGGCTTCGCCAGTAAAACCACCGGAGGAATTGAGATGCACCAACCAATGCAAGGCGCGCGGGCGCAGGTTAAGACAGATAGTTTCGCTTTCTACGATCATGGCTGGAACGCTTTCATTGCTGGCGAGCCATTTGATCGTGCCGCAGCATTTGACTGGCGCAGCGGCTGGAAAGATTGTGAGCAAGCAACTAAAAAGTACGGGCAGCAACCAAAAATCTAGGAGAAGTCAAATGACATTCGCCAAAGTTCTCGCAATGTACATCGCCACCCAAATCCGCAAGGAGCTGACGATTCAGTCTGTGGCGGCGACCAAATACAGCGCCAAAGATGTTCGTGATCGTTCGGCGCAGACTCCTGGCATGATGTATCCGGCTTCTGCAGCTCTTTCGGCAAAGGTTGCGCGTCTATTTCATGTCGATTCTCCAGTCCTTGATAACAAGCAGATGCGTCTTGTTTTTTTCATCACTAAAGCAGATCAGAACATCTGCCTGACTTACGACGACATTGACAGCGGCCTGATTCCGCAAAAATCCGTCCAGGCAAAAATCCAAGAAAACAAAACCCTGAAAACCGGCCTGAACGGTTTCGCCATGTTCGCGCTGATCTGCCTGGGCGTGGCGGTTTTGGTTTTTTGAGAATAATTGATATTTGAGAGGGGAATGAGATGAGCAATAAACATACGCCTGGGCCTTGGCTGGTTACTGGTGGCACGTTTGTCTATGCGCTAAACGATTACGGGACAAACAGTTTCTGGGCGAATATTTATGCCGGTTCTCAGGGTGGCTACAAAAGCGCCGCAACATCTAGCGAGGAAATTGAGGCCAACGCCAACCTAATCGCCGCTGCGCCTCGAATGCTTTCCGATCTGGTAGAGGTTGCTCGGCTATTGCGCGAATACGAAAAGCTTCATCGCGCAAAAGGTGAGGATGGCCACATCAAAGCCGAGCGCAATAAGGCTTGGGCTGAGCAACTTGAAGCGACAATCTCTAGCGCCAGAGGCTAATCATGAAAATCAAAACGAGTGAGTTGAGTGGGGCGGCGTTGGATTGGGCTGTGGCGAAGGTCGCCGGAATCCCCACCGGTGTAATGTCCGGCATTCCGTACAGACAAGACTTGCCTGGTGACACTTACGGCCCCGGGCCAATTTGGAAGCCGTCAACCGACTGGAGCCAGGGTGGCCCGCTTATACAGTCCAACCAGATATTCCTTGAGCCGCCGCGTGATGTGCATCGTGCCAACTACGACGAAAAGACCGGAAAAGTCCGTGGCTGCTGGCAGACATATGAAAGCTGGCATGCAACTGTCAGCGCAAGAGTTCGCACTCTTCCTCCAAAGATTGAGGGATTCCCTGGCCGAGTTGGTCGCGGCGAGGGCGAAACCGCACTGATAGCTGCCTGCAGGGCCATCGTTACATCCGTATTTGGCGATGAAGTCGAAGTGCCGGAGGAGTTGGTATGAGTGAGTGGATTAAGTGCGAGGATGATTTGCCGCCGGTAATGCCAGGAACCATAGGCAAAGAATATATTGTTCTTTTACTTGGAGTGGTAACTGCTGCGTATTTCCGATGTGGAGCATATGGACTCAATGGGATTTATCCAGTTGAGCCGAGATGGGAAATCGCATCACATCCTATTGTGCCTCCAACTCACTGGATGGCGATGCCTGCCGCCCCAGCCGATGCCTAGCAATAGTTCCTAATCGCCACCACCACTGATACCATCCCCGCATCCATTTGGGGGATGAGTCATGGCAGACATTGATTTCGGCGTTCTTTGGAGCGGCGTAAAGAAACGCTTGGTTGATATGCTGGACGGCACGCATGCCGAGCGGGTTATCTCGCAGCCTCCAGCATTTTTGCTGGCCGGCACAGACAAGCAGCGTCTTCGCGTCGATCCTGGGCAAACAGGCTTTTTCGAAGGCCGATTCTTCCGCGCCTACATTGAGGCGGTTATCCCTGTTGCTGGCCCAACACTTCAGTTTCGCTTCACAAGTCCGGTAAATTTTATTCTGTGGTCTCAGGTCATGGAGCTGACTCAGGGCGCGCTAGAACTTCGCGTGTACACTGGCGCTACCACATCAGGAACCTGGACGCCAAGACCAATCATCGGCGTGAACCGGATGTCAGAAATCCCCCAGCCTCCCTACACCGCTCAAGTTGCCGTTGAAACTGGCGGGAACTTCACTGGTGGCACAGAAGTTGATCTGCTCAAGATCAGGACTTCATCGGCAAACAACAGTGCGCAGAACGTTGGCAGAGAGGCGAGTGAACGAGGATTGCCCGCTGGCGTCTATCACGGCAGGTTCTCAACGCTTACCGGCGGCCTGACGGTTAACGATGCCGCCCAACTGCTTTACGCCATTTCTTGGGAGGAGCGACCGCCCGCATAATTCGCGGCGGTCAATCTCCCCTTTATGAATCCACGGATGCCAAGTATGATTGCCTGCACTATTTGACGGAATTAATCCATGTCTCTTTTTGATCGCCTGAAGTTCTGGGAAAAACCCGAGATTAAGTCAGGCGGTCGCGTCGCCCAAATTCCTATTCAGCGCGGCTCGCTGATGGACATGATCTTTGGTGGCGGACGAATGACTCCTCAAGCTGCCATGGAGTTCTATCGGACTTCATCGTCAGTCGCTATTGCCGTAGACATGATCGCCGACGAAGTTGAACACCTGGAGCCGGTTATCCTCACTGAGGACGGCAAGTACATCCAAGATCACGATCTGTTGCGCTTACTGAAGGCGCCAAACGGGTTTGATAACTGGGCTGGGTTCATCGGCGCATCTGCCAGGCACTACCTCTTGACTCGCGAATGCTTCTACTACGGCGGAGGCGGCATCAGTCGGCCCCCGCTTGAGATGTTCGCCGTAAAGCCGCAGACCATATCTGTCATCGAGAACGCGCAGGACAACTACCCGCAAGTTTTCATGGCGACTCAGGGGCGAGCCAGCGGCACCTATACCCGATCCGAGCGTGCCCGCAAGGTCAACTACTACGACGGCAATCTGCGCGAACTGTTCCGCGTGCATGGCTTCAGTTCCCGCACCGATGACAGCCGTGCAGATAGTCCGCTTGAGGCCGTAGCGCTTGAGGCCAAGCAGCAGATCCAGGGCCGCGTGCATAACCTTTCGCTGCTTGAGAATGGCGGCCGGCTGTCGCTTATCGTGCAATTCAAGGATGCTATGAGCGAGGATGAGCATATTGCTCGTCGCGACCGAATCAACTCCACATTGTCTGGCGCATCAAATGCGGGGCGTATTGCTGTGGTGTCTTCAAGCGATATGGAGATCCACGAAGCCGGCACCACCAACAAGGACATGGACTACGCCGAACTCGATGCCGTGGCCAGAGAGGCCCTGTTCCTGCGCTACAAGATCCCGCTGCCACTGGTGAGCAACGACGCGGCCACCGACAACAACATGTCGCACGCCGTGTTCCAGCTTTATGATCGCGCAGTTCTGCCATTGGCTGATGTCCTGCTTGATGGTCTCGGGCGTTTCCTGTTGCCCCGCTATGGCCTTGACCCGGCTCGAGCATGCATCACGTTCAACCCGGAAACGATTGACGCCCTGGTTGCTCGGCGCGTTGATATGTTGCTGGCACGCCAGAAGCTTGGTGTTGAAACCATCAACGAACTTCGCCAGCAGTTGCCGAACCGTGAGCCGATTGAGGGTGGCGATACCTTGTATCAAGCATCCACGCTGGTTCCGGTTGGCACTGATCTTTTTACTGACGACAACGTGGATAGTTCGACTGTTGCGGCTAGATTGGCTGCAGAAGATGCCGATGCCCAGTCGTAGCGAGATCCTGCACCGCGAAGTCGCCGAAAAGCTGCGACTTGAGGCGTTGGTTAAGCCTGGCATTCGCAAGATATTCGCCATGGTCGCCGCAGACTTTCGCACTTCGGTTGCGCGAACTGGCCAACCACCGCCAGTTACCCGTTATCGCAAAGCATTCGAAACCCTTCTTGAAGAGCACTATCGCCGCTGCCAGAAGTCATTCTCTGGCGCGATCCTGTTGCACAACGATGTCCTGACCTTCACGGCACTGCGCGCAAAGCAGAACAAGCAAGTTGATGGCGAAGAAGAGTCGAAAATCAAGGAGCTGATTGCCGCCATCTTCCTGCTGTGGGATGACCAGCACGCGCCAGTCCAGGCTGACATCATTGTTGGCACTACTGCGCGCGATATGGAAGACGCGATCAATCAGGGTCGCATGGCTCTGCGTGAAGAGCAGAAGCCGACCGACAATCGCTCTGTCGCACTTGCAGCCATGGCAATCCTCAAGCGGATACTGCGCGGTCGCGTCGATCTAATAGCAGTTACTGAAACCCAGACTGCCGCTGAAACCGCCAAAGCAATCGAGGCATCCGTCGCCGCCAGAACACTGATTCCCGGTATTCCGTTGCCACGTGATATAGTTCCATTAGTTGAGCCAGCAGTACAGCCAGCTCCTGGCGGCGGCCCGCGTTTAACTCCGGTGCAGGCGACATTAAAAAAAAGTTGGATCGACATGCGCGACAAGAGAGTTCGGCCTACGCATGTTGAGGCTGGCCGCAGATACAATCCGTCTGCTGCTATCCCGCTGAATGAGGCGTTTATTGTTGGTGGTTCGCGTATGATGCAGCCAGGAGATACTTCACTTGGCGCGCCTATTCGTGAGATTGCACATTGTCGTTGTAGTGCCATGTATTCATTTTGAGGGTTGTACGCATGAAAAAGATGGTAGTTCCATTTGAGGTTAAAGAGATCACCGAGGATGCGGACTACTTCATCTTCGAAGGTTACGCCTCGACTTTCAACCACGTCGACCTCGGCAATGATGCCGTGGTTAAGGGCGCCTTCCTTGAAACCGTTGCTCAACTCATGGGCAGCAGCAAGACTGGCAAGTTGCCGGCGCTCTGGCAGCACGATTGCGATGATCCAATTGGCAGCTATACCGAACTGCGCGAAGACAGCTATGGCCTGTTCGTGAAGGGACGCCTGCCCAAGGCCGACACTTTCGTCAGCGGCCGTGTTATGCCGCAGATGAAGGCCGAAAGCGTTACCGCCATGTCCATTGGCTACTCAGTGATCGACTACGCCATTGAGGGCGGCGTGCGCCTGCTGAAGAAGTTGAAGCTGTGGGAAATCTCACTGGTTACCACGCCGATGAACCCGATGGCTGAGATCACTGGCTTTAAGTCTGCAGTTGCCTATCAGGATCTGCCACTGGCCAGCCGTGACCGCGAATGGGATTCTGCTGCCGCTATTGGCCGAGTTCGCGCACTTCTGGATTCCGCCGATTCGCCAAGCGATGCATACCGTCGCGCCTTCCTGTGGTTCGATGAATCCAATGCGGAAGAGTTCGGCGCCTACAAGTTGCCGATTGCCGACGTTATTGATGGCACTCTGACTGCAGTTCCTCGGGCAATCTTCGCGGCAGCCGCTGCAATTAGCGGCGCGCGCGGTGGCGTTGATATTCCGGAAAGTGACCGCGCCGACGTGATCGCCAACATCAATAAGTATTATTCGAAGATGGATCTGGAATCCCCTTTCAATCAAAAGGCCAGCGTCCGTCTCGATGATCTTTCCGTCCTGACAGAACGAGATCTTGAAAAACTCTTCAAGTCGGGCGTATGCTTCACCAATCAAACATCTAAGCGCCTTGCATCCGCGCTTAAAACTTTTCTTCGAGACGAAGAGATGTCAGGGAATCGGGACGATTCTACCGGAGCAGCAGTTGTCGACGAGCTGAAAAGCTTGTTGGAGCTAGCCAGAACCCTGACCGCTCAAAAAATTGAAGGAAAGTGACATGACAGACGTCAATCAAGAAGCGCTAGTCGCCGTCAAGGCGCTGCGCGAAACCGTTGAGAATTTCGGCAAGGACTCCGCGCAGTTCAAGCAGATGGTGGACGCCACCAATACCGCGCTTGAGAAGCAGGAAAAGGCTAGCCAGGAATTCACCACCAAGCTCGCCGAAGAGCGCAAAGCAGCTGAAGAGCTGAAAGAGCGCATTGACGGCTTGGAGCTTGAACTGTCCCGCAAAGGCTCGACTGGCGAAAACTACAAGGACAAGCCTGAGTACAAAGCCTTGCAGTTGTACGCACAGAAGGGCCTGGACGCATTGAGCGTTGAGCAAAAAGCCACTCTGCGTACCGACATCGCAACTCAGGGCGGTTATCTGACCATGCCTGAGATGGACAACATGATCATCAAGAAGATCACCGAGATTTCTCCGGTGCGCTCCGTTGCTCGTGTCCGCACTGTCGGCAGCAAAACCCTGTCCATCCCGACCCGTACCAGCATCCCGGTTGCCACTTACGAAGGTGAAGCGGCTGCTGGCGGCGAGAGCAATAGCACCTACGGCCAAGAAACTCTGACCGCCTATCGCCTGACCGTGACCGTGCCTTACACCTACGATCAGCTCATTGACTCGGAATTCGATATGGAATCCGAGATCATGAACGACGTAGCTGAAGCGTTCGCGTTCACTGAGGGCAACCGCTTCGTTCTCGGTACTGGCGCCAAGCAGCCTGAAGGCTTCCTTGCAAACGCCGCAGTAGTTGCCGACGCTCGCACCTCGCTCAACAGCGGCGTGATCAGTGGCGACGACGTTCTGTTGCTGGCTGGCGACCTGAAGGTTGGCTACAACCCGATGTACGCGATGAACCGTCAAACTCTGGCGCTCCTGCGTACCCTGAAAGGCTCGACCAACGACCACTACCTGTGGCAAGTAGGTCTCGGCCCAACCCAGCCGAACACTCTGGCAGGCGCCCCGTACATCCTGATGCAGGACATGCCGTCTGTTGCGGCCAACTCGCTGAGCCTGGTCTACGCCGACTTCCAGCGCGGCTACACCATCATCGACCGGACTGGCCTTCAAGTGATCCGCGATGACGTGACCCGCAAGAAAAACAACATCATCGAACTGACCTTCCACCGCTACAACCACGGCCAAGTGGTTCTGCCGGAAGCGTTCAAACTTCTGAAAACCAAGGCATAAGGGGGTCGCCATGTTCCAGGTATTTGATCTACACAACGAAGCGACCAGCCGTGTCGGTTTGAACATCGCGGCCATCACAACCAACACTACTACCAGTGGCGCGATCATCGACACCGCTCAGTATGAGGCGCTGGAGTTCTACATCCAGTCCGCGACTCTGACTGACGGCACGTACACCGCGCAAATCTGGCACGGCAACGACTCGGGCCTGTCCGATGCCGTCCAACTGACTGGCGAAGAAGTGTTGGGTTCGGCGGTGTTCATCCTGACCGACGACAACAAGACCAAGCGTATCGGCTACGTCGGCAAGAAGCGCTACGTGCAACTGCGCATCGTGTCTACCGGCGTGACCACTGGCGGTACTCTGGGCGCCGTTGCTGTTCTCGGCACTCCGCTGCATGGCCCTGCTGCCGCTTCGGTGTAAGCTGTCTGAAATGAAGACAAGGGGCTTTCGTTAGCCCCTTTCTTTTAAGAGGTGAAACATGATCAAGCTACTGAAAACCGGCAATTGGGCACTTGAAGGTCGTGAGGTTGTTGAGATGACCGAGGGCGAAGAGAAGAGCTTTGGCCCCACCAATGACTGCGAACTGGTGCAGGCTGGCTGGGCTGAATGGGTAAAGCCAAAAGTCCAGTACGAGAACAAGGGCAAGCCAAGCAAGAAGGCTGAGTAATGACTGATCGCTATGAGGTATCCGCACCGGCTAGCATTCCCGTATCACTGGATACGGTAAAGCTGTTCCTGAAAATTGATACTTCGGATACCTCTCGCGACGACGAGCTTACTCTGCTGGTGGCTGATGCCGCTGACATGGTTGAGCGCTACACCAATCGGCTGCTTTCGCCGCGCACCGTACTTGGCAAGTTTGATTCCTACGATGCTGGCGACTGCGCCATGCCGTATGACTACCTGCTGCTGCGTCGGGCGCCGATCTTCGATAGCGCCGTGACTGATGTGCAGTTCATCGCCAACACTGGGTCTACTGCGATCCTGGCGGCCGACTACCGATTGAAACCCTTTGACGAGCAGGGGCGTCTGTATCTGATTCGTGGCGTTTCGAATCTGACCCCTGACCAATTTGAGCCGTACCCAATTCGCGTGACGTTTACGGCTGGGTATCCGGATGAGGCGGCGATTCCTCCGGCGCTGAAGCAGGGACTGTTGGAGCTGGTTGCATTCTTCGATGCCAACCGTGGCGACTGCGGCGGATGCGGCGAAGCTGGTGGCGGCTGTAATGCTCTCGGCATTCCTCAGTCGATCCAGGCTAAGCTGGCGTTGTTTCGGATTTTGCGGGTGTTTGCATGAGCTGCCAAACCCTGCGCCTGCCAAAGGTCAAGATCTGTCTTGGCGACCTGCGCCACAAGATCCAGCTGGCAAACCGCGAGGCTACCGGCCAGACGCCTGGCGACTGGGATAGCAGCGGCATCGCCTTCACCGTTTATGCGAATATCTGGGCTGGAATCCGCACCACTGCTGGCGTTCTGGCTGGTGTCTCCCGTTTCGGCGGAACGGTAATCGACCCTAACGCAACCCACCTGTTTTTCCTCAAGCACCGCACCGACTGGCGCAACATCGAAGCCGGCAACGTGTTCGTGCTGATGGCGTCTGATCGCCGGTTTCGCGTGCTGCGCGTCGATAACGTGAACGAAGACTCGATCTACGATATGATCCAGTGCACTGAGCGAGGCGAGACTGAGGCGGGCGAGGCATGATCAGCATTCAGGAGGCATCAACCAACGACGCCAATATCCTGAAGATCCTGATCGCCGAACGCGCTACCAATCTGGCCCTGACTGCCGCCTGGAAAGAAGTCGGCATTATCGTCACGACCAAACTTAAATACATGATCCGCAATGGCCCGCGCACTGGCCGGGTCTATACGTTTCGCGGCCGCAAGCATCAGGCCTCGGCACCTGGCGAGGTTCCAGCCAATCGAACCGGCAGGCTCGCAAACAGCGTCGGGTATCTGGCTAGCGGCCCAGATGATTTGCAGGTTGGCGAAGAAGCGGAATACGCTGGATTCCTTGAGCGCGGAACTCGCAATATGGCGCCAAGGCCACACCTGAGTGTCGCCGTGAATGAGACGCAGACCATTACCATGCAAACCCTGATCAAGTTCATCGAGGAGGCTTATAAATAATGATTACGCCACGCGATGTGATGGAACACCTGTGGCGCTATCTGCCGTCAGTCACCACACTATTCAATGAAGAACTGGTCATCACCAGCGTGACTGTAACGGCCGGTGTCGTAACCGGAACCATCGCGTCCGGAACTCCAGTCGTCAACCAGAAACTGCTGCTGTCTGGCATCAAGGTTCGAAACCCAATCACCGCCTACGCCGATAACGGCGACGGCACCGCACGCTTCACTACTGCAAACGATCACGACCAGACTGAACCTCATCAGCGGCTGGATACCCAGCAACTGACGCTCGGCGGCATTACGCCGTCAATCTGGAATGGCAACCACGACATCATTGGCGTTCCGAATCGCCGGACTTTCGAAATCAATATCCCTGCTGGCGCAACCGTGCCGACCGTGCCTGGTTATCTAATCGAACAGCCGACTGGCGTTCTCGGCATCGGCACGGTGACTTCAGTAGTCGGCAATGTCGTCACCATCCAGCCGTCCGAAGGCATCTTTCACTATGATGGCGTCGTGCATCAGATCACGGTAAACACCAAGATCCGCGCGCGCGCAGCCGCAGACATCACTCGCGCCGCCGCCATCTACACCAAGCAGGCCACGCTTAAGCCTTTCATCTTCGTCATCATGACCGACGTGTCGGTGTCGAAAGATCGCCACACGCCTAACGATGGACTGGCAACTTTTACCAAGCAAGACATGCGACTTCTGCGGCTCCTGCAGAACTTTGCTATCGCCGTATTTATCCCAACCCAAGATGATGTCGGCGGCGACAATGCCCAGCATCTGGCTTACGGCGAGATCTATGAGGCGCTGACCAAGATCTTCTACGGTTTCGGCTTCAGCGATCAATCCGCCATCGACTATGTAACGGTTTCCGCAGGGCATGGCCCAGGCTTATATAATTCAGCCTACTACTTGCACGTATATGACTGGCAAGTGCCTAATGTGGTAACCTTCGAAAGTGGTTTCGACGGACAATCTCCGTTCATTACCGACGTAGCATTCAGGGATATTAATCAGTCCCTCTATGTAAACAACAGCGACAAGGCCATAATGTCTATGGCGCTCGATCTGGACGAGGAACCTTTGCCGTGATCAAGAGTATTACCATCGAGAACAAAAGCATGGTTAGCTTGCACGGCCTTGGCGCTGGCGAACGAACCGAAATCAAAGTTGACGAAGAAGGAACTCCGCTAGACCAACATTGGCGCCGTCGTTTTGCAGACGCCGCGACTGATGGCTGCGTAGTTGTCGTCGAACCTCAAGTCGAGACCAAGGCCAAAAAGGGGGCTGAATAATGTCTGCCACAAGCAACCCGCGCATCAATATCCAGCTGCTCCCTGCGGCCATTGTCAACGCTTACGCTGATCGTCGCGACCTTCTGGTTGGCGTTGCGCCAACTACGGCTGGCGTTGCGACTGGCGCCCTGACCCAAAACGTCGAAGCTCTGACGATGGCGCAGAAGCGTTCGTTGTTCGGAACCGGCGAACTCTTCGGCCGCGTGCAGAAGTGGCTGGCTGCCAACAACAGCAACAGCCCTCTTGACGTGATTGCTGTCAAAGAAAACGGCGCTGGCACTGCGGCTACCGCGAGCATTGCGCTGGCTGGCACCGCTACTGTTGCTGGCACGCTGACTGTCTGCGTGGTTGATGAGTTCCAGTTCAAGGTGACCGTCCAGGTTGCGATTGGCGATACCGCCACCGTCGTAGGCGCCGCACTGGCCGCCGCACTGAACGCCCTGGTTGACGCACCATTCACTGCCGCCGCTGTAACTGGCACCGTGACACTGACTGCCGATGAAAAAGGCACCAGCGGCAACTACTACGGCATCAAGGTTGCGCTGGCTGCTGCAGGCCTGACTCAGACGCTGACTGGCTGGGCAAGTGGCGCGACCGATCCTGTCCTGACCACGTTGTTCGACCCAATCACCAGCATCCGTTACACCGGCATCGGCTTCCCGGAATACTGGCAGGCCAGCTTGAGCCTGGTTAAGACTCTGCTGGAAAGCCGCTTCAACGCTGCCAACGACATTATCGACGGCGTGGCATTCCACGGCCGCAGCCTGACCTACGCAAACGCCTTGGCCGCAGTGGCTGGCGAGAACAGTCAGGTCATCGTGATCGGCGGCAACAACAAGGTCACAACGGCAACTCAGACCGGTCCTGCGATTGTGCAGCCTGCTGACTGGACGCTGGCGTACTTCATGGGCGTCCGCGCTCGTCGCCTGACTCCTTCGGCGCCGATTGCTGACTTCATCGTGTCGACCTCGGGTCAGCTGGATGCGTTCGGCGGCCCAGCACTGGCATCGCTGCCATACTTCAACACCCCGCTGGCGCGCACCTCTCTAGCCTCGCCTGCGATCCTGTACGCGATGTCTGAGCAGAAGAGCCTGGAAGATCAGGGCTTCACGACTTTCGGCGTGAACATCTCGAACAACGCCATGATCATGGGGCCGGTTACCACCAACTGGAAGACTGACGCGGCTGGCAACAGCAACATCAGCTTCCACTACCTGGAATACATCGACACTGGATCGGCCTGCCGCGAAGTGTTTTTCCGGACACTGCGTAGCGCCTACGCTCAGTCTCGTCTGACCGAGGGCGATCTGATTCCTGGCCGCTCTATGGCGAACGCTCAAAGCATCAAGGCCAAGCTGCTGGAGATCTACCGCACGCTGTCCGGTCTGGCACTGACTCAAGCCGGTGACGCCGCCGAGAAGTACTTCAGCGACAACACCACGGTGACCATCAACTTGGCTACCGGTACTGCGACCATCGCCGGCCCGCTGCCAATCGTTACCCAACTGCGCCAGATCGACTACGCGCTTCAGTTCTCGTTCAGCGTCGGCTCGACCGGCACGCAAGTGACCTTTTAAGGAGGCGCCATGTCTATCACTCTTTCGGTTCCGTCGGTCATCGTCAACAACCAGACGATTGCGATTGTGCCAAACAGCTTCAGCTACGATGGCGGCGAGGGCGAGATCAATGTCCGCGCCGCTTCTGGTGGCGGCAACACCATCGAATCGGTGCACTCGGTTAACGCCGAAGGCAAGCTGGGCGGCTGCAAGTTCGATGTGTACCTGACGCCAGATGTTGATTCGCTGATCCGCACCTGGAAAAGCCAGGTCGGCCAGAACAGCATTCAGTTCGTGCAGCGCCAGAGTGGCGGTGGTAACGTCACCCGCTCGCTTAGCCGCCAGTCGCTGATCAACATGATTGAGCGTAACGCCTCTTCGGATGGCGTTGTCTCACTGGAGTTCAAAGGCGATCCGATGGCTGGCGTCTGATAACAATTATTCGAAAGTTGAGGGGTAACTATGATTCACGACGGCACAACTGAGTTTCGATCTGATCGCGAAGTCTGCTACAGCCAAAAGGGCGTCGACAAATACACGACGCTCTTCGTGCTGCGCGAACCTGGCATGGAACACTGCAAGCACGCCATGCGCATCAAGCAGATGATCATGCAGATCTTCCAGGAAACTGCGGCCAAGCATAAAAAGCCAGAAGACTTCGACATCTCCGGCGAAGAAGTAAAGCCGATTGAAGACGACCATGAGCAGACCAGCGAGGAAACCGCTGAAATGCTTGAGATGCTTTTCATGATGTCCGAAAAAGTTGAAGTGTCCGAGTTCCTGGACTGCTTCCGCGCAATGGCCTGCATGCGAGCCAGCAAGCCAATTGTATCGCTGGATGGCGAGCAGGCAATGACCGATGCAATCTGGCAGAACCTCAGCCTAGATGATGGCTACAAAATGGCCGTTCGGTGGGCAGCTTTTTTCGCTATGCCCTCGGTAGACGGCCAGAAGAAATCGTCGAGCAAGCCGTCTCCATCAGCAGGGCAAGTGAAGGTGGTATAAGCTACGAAACCGCCAGGGATATGCCTATCTGGGAGGCCCTGCAAGTTACGAAAGTGCTGAACAAGCTGAATCATAAATAAGGGGCCGCTGATGGCGTTCAACATTGCATACACCTATCAGCTCATTGATAAGTACACGGCCCCGATTCAAAAGATCATCGCCGCCACTCGCGCTCACACGCGCTATCTCAAAGAAAATCAGGACGCCATCAAGGCTAGCAATGCGCTTCTGAAGAAGATGACCATTGACAGCGGCAAGACTGGCACGGCGATCACTCGCTTATCCAATCGGTCTGAGCGCCTTAATGGCTCGCTCAAAGCTCTTCAGCATAACAATGCATTCGATCATCTGACTAATCAGGCCAAAGGCTTTAATGAGCAGCTTGATCGCATGAAGCGCATTCACCCTAATACTCCTGGTATGGGGCCTGGTGGCGCGGTAGTTCCTGGCGCTAACGCTGCCGTCGGGCGTCATCCAGCGGCAACTCGCGCCGAAAGATTCTCTCGCTTCGGCGCTGCCGCATCAGGCCTGACCGGCGTTGGCGCAACCATAGGCATAACAAAAGTCTTGCAGTCCACGGCCGCCGTCGAAAACGCAATGATCGACATGGGCCGAGCTACAGACCTGCCTGCCGAAGAGCTGCGCAAGTTTGAAGAGCGCTTCATGTCGCTGTCCGAGCAGATCGGCATCAGCACCGACAAGTTGGCGATCATGGCATTTGAGGGATCGAAGACTGGCATTGATACGAAGGATCTCGACAAGTACGTCAAGCTGACGGCCAATGCTGCCGTCTCCTTTGAGATTCTTGAGGATGAGGCTGGACGCGCGCTTGGCTCTATCAAGGCCAAGATGGGACTGAATATTGATCAGCTTAAGGAGATGATGGATCGCGTCAACTTTGTCGCCGACGCTACGTCCGCTGATGGCGAGCGCATGATCAATATTCTTGAGCGCCTATCCGGTACATTCAAAACGCTTAAGCTTGATCCGTCCGTTGCTGCTGGATTGGCCGCCGTTGCCGATCAGTTAGAGTTCTCGCCAGAGCTGGCGGCATCAGGCATGCAGATGGTCATCAGCAAAATGATGCAGGCGCCAAAGCTTGCAGAGAAGATGATTAAAGCTCCAGAGAAAACGATTCGCGAAGTATTTACAAAGCTTGCCAAGCTGCCAGAGGCAAAGCGTATCGCCGTGGCAACCAAGATGTTCGGCGCAGAGGCGGCGCGGTTCGCCGTGAAGATGGCTTCCAGCATGGATCTGTTTGATTCAACCATGAAGAAGGCGGCAGACGCTCAGGCGATCAATAGCATGGAGCGAGAAATGGCCTCCAAGCTGAAGTCGCTGACCATGCTTTGGAAGAATATGACCAACGCCGTGACTAACGTCATGGTTGCGATTGGCGAAGGTCTTGCGCCTGACATCAAGCGATTTGGCGAATACCTACGCGAAGTCACTCCGAAGATTCGAGAATTTGTTCGTGAGCATCCTGGCATTGTTAAGTTTGCCGCTGGCGTGATGCTTGCTGTAGCAGCTATTACGCTTGCTGTTCCGATTGCTTGGGCGCTCGGCTCGGCATTCGGCTTCATCGGTGCGGCTGTAGGGCTGATATCGGCGCCGATTGCGATTGCTGCCGCCCTTATAGCTGGGTTTGCTATGCGGTGGGATAACTGGGTCAAGGATGGTCATCCAGTGCCGGAACTGATCAGCTCTATTGCCGACCGCCTTGGGCGCTTGAAGGATCGCTTTGTTGAGTTGGTTGGCAGCGAAAGAGCCGCAAAGATTGTTGAGTTGATTGGCAAGGCATTTGATGCACTCGGCTATGCGCTTTACATCCCGCTAAAGTTGCTTGATGCATACTTGGCGATCATGGAAAAGATCGTCGGAACTCAAGGCCAGATTAAGCCCATCGGCGAACTTGCCGGCGGCAATATCTCTGCACTGACCCCGCCAAGCATCGGTGGCGCGCTTAGCATGGACAAGATCATCGGAAAGAATGCACCGCAGCAGCAGGCGCCATTTAGTGGCACAATCACCGTCAAAGCAGAGCCAGGCACTGACGCCAAGGTTTCGCAGCCAACCCTCCCAACTGGCAGCAATCTCTTGATGATGAAAAAACAATGACAGATCCCTACCTGCAGCGACTCGTACAGGCCTCATGGAAGGGCGTAGTCTTCTCGGTTAGATCTGAGGAGTTGCCTAGTGGCGGCCGGAAAACTGCGCTACATGAATTCCCAAATAGCGCTGAGCGTTTTGTAGAGGATCTTGGCGAGATACCGCCACGCTTCACTATTACTGCATTCGTGCATGGCCTGGACTGGCTAGAGCGGGCACAGGCGCTTGAGAATGCACTGCGTGAGGCCGGGCCCGGCCGGCTGGTTATGCCAACTTTCGGCGCATGGACTGTATGGGCGCTGCCGTACAGCAAGAGCGCATCACAGACTTCGGTAGGCGAGATTGAGTTTCAGCTTGAGTTCGCCACCAGTCGTGCGGTTGCCGGAATCATTGAGGCGCAAGCCGCGCCCGAAATGGTGTTTGCTGCCGGCGACGACGCACGCGGCGCAATTGGCGGGGCGTTCGGTAAAATCTTCAACGCGCCAAGCGATTCGCTGGGATTTGGTGCAATGATCTCGGATGTCACCTCCGTGGCAAACGAAACATTCTCTGCTGTATCAACTATTTTGAATGCTGATAGTCTTGGTGAAATGACCGGCGCCATTCGCGGACTGCTGGGGAATGTTGGCGGCCTGCTTAACGACCCCATCAATCTGGCTTTGGAGTTCTTTGGCATTGACGAAGATGCTGCGGGCTTATGGCAAATTATCAGCGAAGGTCTTGATACGCTTTCGTCGGTAAGTGCGTTGCTGGACTTCGCAAAGAACTTCGGCAACAACTTCGCGCTGATACAGTCAGATCTTGATAGTGGCGCCAAGGTTTCTCCCGGCACAACAACATCGCTATGGGCGGCTACCACCGTCGACAGGATTGACCGCAATGATGCCCGCGAGGCAATCGTAGATTCCAATCAACTGGCCGCACTGGTTGTTGCATACGAACAAGCCGCCAATGCTGACTACCAGACTGCCGCCGAAGTGCAGGGTATTCGCGAGCAGCTTGAGGATGTCTATACCGAAAAGATGCAGATAGCCGCCCAGGATCCAGAGTCAATCCCTGCTGACCCAGATGTCAGGGAGGCTATGGGCATACTCAGGATTCGCGCGCTTGCAGTTCTTGACCAGAAAGCGCAGTCGGCGTGGCTTACTTCGCAGGTCTTGATTGGTGGCGGTCTGACAGCGCCAACCCTGACCTACCTGCTTTATGCCGAGTCAATCACCAATGATATCGACTCGCGCTCCTATCAGGTTCGCCAGCTAAACCAGCAGGTAAATTGCATGGCCATGTCTGGCGAACTGACCGTATTGAGGAATTCCAATGCTTGAGATCAGGCATAACGGGATTGCATACACGCTGTGGGAAACCGCGACCTATAACCGCTCGCTGGATAACAATTGCGGGCAGTTCTCAATCACTAGTAGCAATCCATTCAATCAGACGTTTCCGCTGAGAGCCGGCGACCGCGTGCAGTTTCTGGTCAACGGTGTCTCGGTAATCAACGGCTTCGTGGATAAGATCACGGCCAGCGGCGACCTCAACGGCCACACGCTGACTATCGCTGGACGCGATAAAGTTTCCGATCTTATCGACAGTTCTGTGCCGGATTCTGTCAAGTCCATGAAGGGGCCGATCAGCCTCAAGACAATGGCTGAAAGAATCATCTCGGCGTTAGGTGCTGGCATCAAGGTTATTGACGCGACTGGCGGTATTGAGAGCTTCAGCGGAAGTGATTTGCAGGCCGCCGAAAGCGGGCAGGGCTGTATGGACTTCCTAGTGTCCTTTGCCAGAAAACGCCAGGTGTATCTAATTACTGACGGTAACGGCGACCTGGTAATCTACAAGCCGCTCGGTCAAAAGGTTGGCACGCAGCTATTGCATCGCCATGATGGCCCGAACAACAACGTCAAAACCGCCGAACTGGAGGTGGATCTAAGCCGACGTTTCAATAAATACGTCGTCAGGACGCAGGTCAACACTGCGGCAGACCCGCTGGCCGGCTACGACAAGCAATCGGTCTCGGTAACTGGCACCGCTACCGACCCAGAGATCAGATCGACCCGCTACCTTGAGATTAAGGGCGAGCAGACTATGACATCTAGCGAAGGCTCTGAGCGGGCTGCGGAAGAGTCAAACCTTCGCCGCGCCAAGGGCCTGACCTACACTGCCACGGTCTACGGTGACGCCCAGGTAAGCGGCAAGCCTTGGGATATTGGATTTCTTGCGGACGTATTTGATGACTACAATGGCGTGCGTGGAGAGCTGCTGATATTTGCCACTGCGACAACAGTCGATCTAGCAAGCGGCTCGATAACAACTATTGGCTGCGGACCAGCAGACGCCTATCGCGCCAAAGCCAGGCCAAGCCGCAAAACTCGACGCAAGAGCAAAGAAGATCCATTTGCGGGGTTTCTATGACGGATACATTGAAGGTTGGCATGCTGGAGTCAGTCACGGACGGCGGCGGCACTCGTCGCGGCACGGCGTCATGGCTCGGGCGTGAAAGCCAGCCAATCCAGTTGGCCAGCCTCTACGGGCTGATATCAAATCCGCCAGCAGGATCGCAGGTGCTGCTGTTACCGCAGAATGGGCAGGAGTCTGCGTGCATTGGACTGGCCGATCATCCAAACTTGCGCCCGGTTCGCGACACGGCATCAGGCGAGGTGGGGTTGGCCAACTATCTGACCGGTTCCTATGTGATGTTTCGTGAGAATGGTGACATCGAAGTATTCACGGAGGCCGGCAGCGTAATAGTAAATATCACGGGCGATGTTACTGCCACGATCACCGGAAATGTCACGGCGACAGTAACGGGCGATGTAACCGCCACTATAACCGGCAACCTAACAGCAACTGCCGCGCAAATAAGTGCAAATGGCGTTATCATTGATCCGGCCGGCAACATCACTACTTCTGGAATTGTGACTGCCGCCGCATTCATTCCGCTCTGATGGTGGCTAAATGCAGGACATTCTGATTCGCGCAAACAGTGACGGCCTCTATGACTTCGTAATCGAAGGCAATGAGTTTGCGTCGGCTGGCGGGTTTGAAACTGCAATACCTGTGTCGCTATTCACAGACGCCCGCGCTCCAGCCGCACTTGTTTCTGAGCCTCGCTATCGGCGTGGCTGGATCGGCAACCTGATGACCGCCGCAACCATGCGTCAACTTGGTTCGATTCTCTGGGTTCTTGATCAATCAAGAATCACGCAGGAACGACTGAACATCGCCAGGCTTGCCGCCCAAGATGCTTTCCAGTGGATGCTCGACGATGGCGCCGCGCTAAACGTATTCGTAGATGTCACGCAAACCGCAAGCACTGGCTTCATAATTTCCATTCAGATCACTGACACCTCAAACGTCGTCAGCCGCTATCAGACCCTTTGGAGAGCGACGGATGCCTCTGTCATACCCAACACTTGAGCAGTTGATTGAGACGGCTCGCGCAGAGTTTCGTCGACAGCTTCCGAATGTCGATCCGACTGTATTCGGCTCATGGTCGCGCGGCTTCATTGATGGCTGCGGCGCAATGGCCCACGCTATGGGCTTTCTGGTTCGCGATCTTGAGCAAGAGATGTTCCCGCAGACCGCTACCGATGAGTTTCTTGATCGGTGGGGCGGATACGAGGATTTGCCGCGCAACCCAGCGACCGGAGCAAGTGGACTGGTCAGCCTGAATGGCACAGTCGCCACACTGATAAATGCTGGCGAGCAGTTTACTGGATCGAACAATGTTGTTTACGAGGTGATCACGCCAGCAGCCGTTGAGGTTGTGGCGTTCCTTCTGTCTTCACTTACTCGCTCTGGAACGACGGCAACTGCAATTACAGCCGTGCCTCACAAGCTTGCCACCGGAATGATGACAACCATTAGCGGCGCCACGCAGACGAATTACAACGTGTCGGCGCAGGTAACTGTGACGGGCGCCAACACATTCACCTATCAGGTTGCCGGCGCCCCAGCAACTCCGGCTACCGGAACAATTACCGAGACCAGCAACTTTGCCACCCTTAGCGTTCAGGCGCTGACTACTGGGCCGAATACCAACTTGATTGCAGGCGCCACAATGAATAGTGGCATTGCTGGAACTTCGTCGCTGGCATACGTGCAGTTTAGCGGGATCGGCGGGGGCGCCAATGTTGAAAGCGACGAAGACTACCGTGACCGAATCATTGAAAGCCGTTCGAATATCAGCGGCGTATTCACCGAAGACCAGATCAAGATTGCTGCGCGCACTATCCCCGGCAACACCCGCGTATTCGTTAAGCGCCCAGTTACAGCGCTCGGCAGTGGAACTCAAGGGCTGCCATCGTATAGTCCGGCAGCAGGCCAGGTAGTAGTTATCGTGGTTCGCGATGACGACGCAAACATTATTCCGACGCAAAGCGTTCTGGATCAGACCAAAGCGGCGATTATTGCAAAGGGAAGATTGCCCGCGCACACTCGCGCAGATGATGTCTTTGTTCTTGCTCCGGTTGCGCAGGTCGTAGATTTTGCGTTCTCTGCAATTCTGCCAAACACCGAAACCATGAAGACTTCTATCAGAAATCAGTTGACAGCATTTTTTCAGGATAGCGTAACGTTTGAAGAAGACATTCCAGCGCCAAGCTATCAGGGAGCAATCCAAAATACTCGCGACCTGGTTACCGGTGAAAGACTGCAATCATTCATACTGACGTCACCTCCTGGGTCAATCGTTGTGGCGGACGGCAATATCCCAGTGCTGGGCGCGGTGACATTCCCATGATGAAATTTGAGGCGGCGTCAAATGAGGAGGCCGCAAGACAACTTGCGTCGACTATTCCTGATGGCCGAGCATGGCAGGCTAAAAGCATTCCAGGAACCAGCATGTATGCTGTGGTTAGCGCTTGCGCCGCAGAGTTCAGGGAAATACAGATACAGATTGAAACGCTTGCGCGAGAGTTTGATATAAATCTCAGCGACCAATTATTGCCGGACTGGGAAGCATCCTGCGGACTTCCTGAAGAATGCATCGGGCAAATGGCATCGCTCGAAGATCGACGTAACGCGGTAATCCTGAGACTGCGCAAGATCCCATTTGTCACAAAGGAAGATTATGAGAATCTTGCATTTCAGCTTGCCGGCCTAAATGTAACAGTAACCCCTGGCGCAGAGATCGAGCTTTTCCCGCTGGACTTTCCGATCCACTTTGCTAGCGGCAACTCTTACTTTAAGCTATACGTGACATTCAATGATGCCATAGGCGGATTCCCGTATTTGTTCCCGTTCAATTTTGTATCGACCGGCGACAACATCATACGCTGCGTATTCGAGCAGATCGCCCCAGCCAACGTATTAATTATTTTTCAGTGAGGCCATAAAATGCAGGATTTTGGTACAAAGGCCGACAACTCCCCGCCTCCTGGCGGCCAGCTTTCCGCCGCAGAATTTAACAACATCGCCGCAGAGAACGAAAACGCAGTCCTAAAGTCCGGGCAAGCGCTAAGCGGCGCATCGGATACGCAGCTTGCACAGTCAATGTTCCTGCATGCCGTTAAATCTGAGTCGTTTCAGGATAGCGGAACAGCGAATGCTTACGTGGTAACGCCAATATCTGGCGCGTCCGGGGTATCTCTTCCAGGCGCCTATACCGCAATGAATGGCGCGGTAATTTCATTCAAGGCGGCATTCTCTAATACCGGGGCGTCGACGATAAATATAGGTCAGACGACTGGCACCCTGATCGGCTCCAAACAAATCCTGACGCAGGCCGGCACTGCAATCCCTGCCGGATACATAGTTTCCGGTCAGTATGTTCAGATTTCTTACAATTCAGCGCTAAATGCCGGAGCCGGAGCGTGGGAAATTCTTCCGTGGGGCCTCAATAGTGGGCGGCTAATCAGGCGATCAATATACCGAAATAGCGCTGGCACGCTGCAGGTGTCCATTGACGGCGCGGCATACGTCACGGCCTCGTCCACTTTCACCCCCCTAGCCAATACCGCTAGAGTCAAGGCGTTACTTAATGGAGCTGGAGGTGGCGGCGGACTAGCATCCAGCACCCCAGCAGGACAAATCAGCCTTGGCAGTGGCGGGGCGGGGGGCGGGTGGTGTGAAAAAACGCTGCTTAGTGGGTTTGGCGGCCTAGCCATCGCCGTAGGCCAGGGGGGCGCGTCAGGGGCTAATGGCGGCAGCACATCATTCGGCCCGTCACTCTCCGCTCCAGGTGGATCGGCGGGCGGGACCGGGCCTGGTGCAGCATCAAACCCTTCGTTTGTTGGCGGGACTGGTGGATCAACAGGAATTGGCGGCGATATAAACGGCCAAGGCGGCAATGGTGGCTCTGCTTGGTACGGCTCAACGCCAATATCTGGCAAAGGTGGCAGCTCAATTTTTGGTGAAGGCGCATACCCTGTTGGCGCAACTGGAAGCCCTGGCAACCCAGCGCAAAGTATTGGCGCTGGTGGATCTGGAGGCGGCAATGGAGCCTCGGTGGCAACCAACACGCTCGGAGGCACTGGTGGATCTGGAACATTGATTATCGAGGAGTATTCAGCATGAAAATTTATGCGCGAGCTGATAACGGCTATATCGTGGAGATCATTCTTCCGGCGGTTTATGACGCAGAAGATCCATCTTGGCAGGAGGGTGAGCCAAGCAGAATCGGTCAGGAAATTCCGATTGAACTTAGATTTCACCCTATCTTCGTCGCCAACATGGTGGAAATAAGCCAGATGGTTCCCCGGCCAGAGGTTGGCTGGGGCGCCGTAAAGAATGGTGACAACTGGATTATCACTTCACCTGAAAATGAGCCGCCTGATTTGATCGCCTTGGCGGCCGCCGCCAGATATGAGCGAGATCGTTTGCTGTCCGAGTACGACAAGGGCATCAACATGGCTCTAAGGGCTAGAAGGATGGCTGACACACCCGAGCAAGAGTCTTATGCTGACGGAAAGATTGTAGAGCTGGACAACTACGCCAAGTCGCTTGAAGAAATTCCAGAGCAGGCAGGATTTCCGCTTTCTATTAACTGGCCGGTCATGCCAGCCAAATAACCACTATCAAAAGGATGTATAGTAATGGCAGCTAAAAAACCTGCGAGCAAACCAAGTGCAGCGCCAAAACCGAAAGCCAAACCGTGTGGTAAAAGTCCTGTTACTGGTCGTGCTGGTGGCGTTGGTCACTCGACACCTTCTGCCCGCCCTGCCGGAGCTGGAGAGTGATTTTGTCTGGAAGTCTCTGGATGTGTTCCGCGCCATCGGAATGGCTGGCGCACTAGGACTCTGCGCCACGCTAACCCAGTGGCGCATGCTCCGCTTAAAATGCTTGATAGCCGCCTTGTGCGGCTATTACATTTCCGATGCAATCGTCTGCGCAACCTGGTACATCTGGCACTTCCCGTCGCCAATTTCTGCACTCATCATCCAGGGCGCCGGAGCCATCGCGGCATTCAGCTTCTACTGGTGGCGCTCATATACTCAGCCATCGGACTATCTAGAGCATGGCCGTCTATTCTGCGTCCGCCATATTCCCTGCAATACTCAAGACTTCCTGATATCCATGTCTGGCCTATATGGCCCAGATGGCGGATATTCATTATATGCAAACGGGTTTCTGTACAAGTTCTCCGGTGGTCGTCTAGTTCGGCGCAAGGTTTCAAGCCTGCCAGCAATTAGCTATCATGTAACGCGAGGCGCCAAGTTAGACGAAGCCCTCATCTCTCGACTGGACAGCCTGATCGGCATGCGATGGTCGTTAAACAAAAATTGCCTGACCGTATTGGGGCGCATCTGGAGAGAGCATAGTGGGCGAGCCTATTAAGGAAGGGATCGACTTCATCCGGTCTGAATTCCTGGCTGCGGCGTTTGTTGGGTCAATCATACTGCTAACCTTTTGGCCGCCGTCTTCGAGAACCAAGGCGATCATCCGTGTCGTTGTCGCCGTCTGCATTTCCTGCTTTACCAGTCCTGCCGCGATGTACGCAATTTATCTCTTCTATCCGGAACTGCCGGCCAGCGCTAGTGTCGCCATTGGTCTGTTGCTATTCTTCTGGATAGCACTGTTATCGTCTCACCTGGTCAAATCCTCTGTCGAGGTGCTGAAGCGAGCGCCGAAAGCCAAGTTACCTTGGAGCGAACAATGAGTATTGTGCTAATTCCGGTCGTCTTGTGCGCGGCCTATCTTGTGATGGTGTCGATATGCGTAAGCGAGCGGATGACGCCGCAGACAAACCACTTTGTCAGAGTAGCTGTCGTGCTGATTGGCGGCGCTGGATTCTGGGCGCTGTGCAAGGCCGTCGTGTTCGGCTGGGGCAGTTCGCCACAGGAGCTGCTGCAAGGCGTTGTCGTTGTGGCTCTAGCAGCCGTGATCTACCGAGTCAGATTCAATACGGGCAGCGAACGAATCCATTCGCTGCGTAACGCAAAAGTTCGCCAGGGCCGGTGAAATCCAAAGAGGTGCAAGATATGGAGCTGATCCCGAACTGGCGTAAGTGGTACAAGCGGTGGTCGACGTGGTTGCTGGCATCTGCTGGCCTGCTGAGTGGCGCCGTGTCGTTCATGCCGACCGTACAAGAGTACATTGATCCGGCAACCTACAAGATGATCATGCTGGGTCTGTCGGTGGCGACGTTTGTTGCGCTGCAGGTGAAGCAGAATTCAGTTTCTGGCGATGCCGGCGGTGAGAAATGACAAACCTGTCAGCATTCCTCGACACAATCGCCTTCAGCGAAGGAACCGATAAGCCTGGGCAGCCGACTAAGGATCGAGGCTACGACGTATTAGTTGGTGGCGGCCTGTTCTCTGGCTACAAGGATCACCCTCGCAAACTGATCAGCCTGCCAAATCTCGGCATCAAGTCGACAGCAGCCGGACGCTATCAGGTTCTGGCGCGCTACTACGACGCATACAAAAAGCAGCTCAAGCTTCCAGATTTTTCTCCGGCCAGCCAAGACAGCATTGCCATCCAGCTCATTCGCGAATGCAAGGCACTTGATGACGTGAATGCTGGACGCATTGCGTCAGCCCTGCATAAGTGCCGGTCTCGATGGGCATCGCTGCCTGGAGCCGGGTATGGTCAACATGAGCATACGACTGATCGACTGATCGGAATCTATCAAACCAAGGGCGGAGTTTTGGACTCATGAGCATCACCGCAATCATCATGGCAATCATCGGACTGGTCGGCGCCGGACTTGGCGCATTCCTTGGTCACGCTCGCGGGAAGTCCGTTGGCGTATCTGAAGGCGTCCAAAAACAAGCCGAAGCCCAGCAAGTCGAACAGTCCAAAGCCATCGTCGAAGCCGTACAGGAGCGCGCACATGTCGATCAAACCGTTAATGCTGATAGCGATGCTGAGCTTGATGAGCGGCTGTCAAAGTACGATAGAAAGGGTTGATACCGCATGCAGTTGGGTCAAACCGATCACCACGACCGCTGCGGAAAGAAGGGTTATGACGCGGCAGACCAAGCAAGAGATCGCTGCCCATAATGAGCTGTATGATTTGAAGTGCGGGGTTTTGCGGGATGAGAAAGGCGCCTGAGTTGGCGCCTTTGTTTTACCAGTCCTGACAAAGACCAGGCCTAATACCCTGAGTGCATTCAAGCGTGGCTAGATTGATTAGCGTGAAATAGCCGCGATCTGGCATCCATCCAGCGGTGTCGATATGGATGACGTTTCCGAGTGTCGCCGGTGAGCGTAGCGGGGTGTGTCCCACAACCATGGCGCGGACACCTTCGACACCACGCGTTTCCTGCTGCTCAAACCTGGAGCGCGACCACATGCAACTGTTCTGCACAAGTTTCAAGCGCTTGTTGCTCTCCGGGGATTCCAGCTCGGCGCACAACTGACCCCAAGATTGGAATGGGCAGTCTGCATGCACGATCCCGATGAGGCCCAGCGCAGTCTCTACCTCAATTGCAATCGGCAGTTCGGCGAACTGTGTTGCGAACTCACGTTGCTCATCCCACGCAAGCCCTGCGAACCATGATCCGCCGTTGTAAATCCAGTTGTCAACGTCGCACGTGTCGAAGCGTACCACGTAGTCGTCATGGTTGCCGCGAACTGGGTAGAACCATGGCTTGGCCAGCCAATCCAGCACATCTCGGCATTCAGGCCCGCGATCAACCAAATCGCCGACGCTGAACAGGCGATCAACAGCAGGATCAAAACCGGCCGCATCTAGTGCCGCTTGCAGCCGTGTGAAGTGTCCGTGGATATCGCCAACAGCAAAATCACGGCCGATAGAGTTGGCCATGAAATGCTTCACGCGGTTTATGGCGATTGTCTCGATCATTTCCACGGCCCTCGGTAGATGTGCTGGAGCATGAATAGGGTGGCAGCTATTGGAATGATCATTACTTTTCCTCCAGTCCAAGATAGGTTCGCCATTGAACCTTTACGCCATCAACAAGAAACCCCCAAGTTCCTTGGTATGGCCCACTGATAAAAAGAGTCCATGCGCCGCCAGGGAAGATGGTTTTAATCCGGTGATATTCGCCGAATCGAAGCGTTGCGGTATCGCCGAAGACCCTACTTACCTCGCCATCAAGCCGCTGTTCTATATAGCCGCCACGCAGAATAATGGTTCTGGCATTCCATGGATGGTCATGCATATCGCGATCCTGATCCGGCAGGCGAATCCAGTGGACGCGGATGCTCCACGGAAACCATTTGTGCTTTGACCCCATCTGTTGGCCGTCAACACTTTCGTATGGATTGAACAGCCAGAAGCGCTCCATGTAGGTTTGGCCATCTTTGACGATTGGGTAATACGAAGTCTTCATTGCCCTCGCAATAATCCAATCAGCCACGCAACGAATCGCCAGAAATTTTGCAATTACCTTCCAGATAAAATTCACAAACCACCTCCATGCATCTGCCAGCCGCAAGCAATGCCTGCGCAGAAAACGAAAATAACTATTGCCAGCAGTGCTGGGCCGCTTGATTTGGTCTTGCCGATTGATCCGTCTGGTTTGCGACGAATTCCATCGACGCCCATTGTGTCGCCGCAGTCGCCAATTCTCATTGGTGGCGGTGGTGGCGGATACTTGCCAGTGGTAAACGATTGTTCTCCGGCTGGTCTTGGTGGCGCCTCGCGATTACCTTTCATATCAACTTCGCCGCAGTAGCAACCCAAAACGCCACGCCACTGAAGACCATGACGATGATGCCTAGACCGATCATTGCATCCCAGATGGGATGGTCAGTGGCAAACGATGGCGGCGTTTCCTTGTTCAGCGGGATCGGCTGATCGCGTCGGATCTGGATGCCGCGACTCTTCCAGTAGGCGAGCATGTTGAGTTGCTTGGCGGTGCAGCGGGTTGCCTGATTACGCATGATTCAATTCCTCAGCGATGAAGCGTTGGCGGCGGATTTCCATTTGCTGGATGATCGCCGGAGCCAGGCCAATGCCGGCCGCGAACGACAGAGTTTCGCATAGACCGGCATTCTTATCGCCCAGCTTGAATCGGCATTGAATCAGCCAGTAATTTTCGGCTGGTTCGGCGTACCAGATTGGCTTGCTCATGGCATCGACTCCCCGATAATTGCTGCGGCCTTTACGATGGCGCGACGAACAGCGGTAGCATCATCCTGGCCGCTTTCTGGATTCTGCTGGACGTATCCGCCGTCTGGAGATCCGTCGTCATAAATTACGCCACCCATGCCGGGGTAGCACTGGATCTCAAATCTAAGCCTTACCGCCAGCCGGAATGCATCGCCATCATCTTCAATGGGGTTAAAAAAAGTTCCGTCATCAATAAGAAGCCCGACACAAGACTGGCTTTGGTGGGGTTGAAGGCCAACAGCTTTCGCTGCGAGTTTTAACAACTCAAAATCACTATTCATCACAAAGCCCCCTCATTCCGCGAACACTTAATCAACCAAGTCAGCGCAAACGAATCCGATGCGCCTTGTTTGTCGCGACTTTCTGGCTGCTGGTAGGTGTCGCGGATCAGCTCGCGGACGACTGACAGTTCTTCGCCGTCGAGAATGTCCTTTGCCAGATTGTCCTGGCGAACCTGGCTGATGCCGTTCAGGCGATTCATCATCACCGAGCGGGCCGCGCCTGACACTTCAATGCAGTAGTCTTCGGCTGCGATTGCAGTGAGTGGCAGGAGCAGGGTTGCGATTAGGAGTAGGCGTTTCATGGGTGTTTTGCCTCGGCGTAGAAGTTCATGAGAACTTGTAGTGGGTTTAGATCGTCTGAAACACAAATCTGATGAGCGACATTGAATCCGTCGTCAAGCTCGCGAACCCTGTAGCGATACACCCCGCCAGGCACTGGGATGTCGACAAATCTCAATGTCGGCGCAATATCAATCACGCACCCAGCCTTTGGGCCGCCGATGAACAGGGCTTTCATTTATAGCCATCCGAATCTAGTTTAAGAATAGCCCGAAGCTCGGCAACGTCTGCCTTCAGCTCTAAGAGCCGGTCAAATCCAGCACCCGTAAGATTGCCCCCACGGGGTGACTCTAAGAGTCGGATTTTTTCCTCGGCCCTGATCAGCTTTAGTCGATACCTGTCCTTGCCAAATATAATTATCATTTGGCACGCTCGGCTAGCATGGCATCAGCAGTAGCGTACGAGTCCATTGCAAGCACCTCCGCGATAGTCTTGCCTTCGATCATTGAACGCTCACGCAAGCGCTCTGCGAATTCATCGCCAGCCGCCGCAGACAGCGCACCATTCATCGCCTTCGCCGCAAAGTAATCGCGGAGGGACATGCCAAATTGACTGCCATAGCCGCCATATTTACTAGCCTCTAAAGGAAAGGCACTTTCACCACTCTCTTCCCAAGATTTCATCAAACCCACTCCTCTCTAAAAGTAAAACAGACTATAGCCTCGCAACTATAGTCTGTCAAATAGTGATTATTCTGGGTCGTTCATGCTGAAGGGGTCGCCGTCATGATCTGGCAGCGGCGCATCATTGGTTGGCGCGCTGATCGTCTCGCGCTCAATCGGTTTGGCCGGATCGAACCCAGAATCAAGCGAGATCGGATCAAGGCCTAGCGACTGCTCGCGCTGATCATCAAATGCACGCGCCGAATCACGGCACATCTCAATGAACGAATCGCCAAGCGCCTTCTGGATCTTGGCCGGCACTGCCTGCCATGCGCGATTGACGGCGTCCAGGCCTTCGTCGCACTGGCTCAGGATCGAGTTCTTGGCTCGCTCGACGGCTGGGTCTGCCTGCTTGGCGCCATCCACCCACTTGCGTAGCGCCAGGCCGTCGCGTGGCGTCAGATAATCATTGCCGCGACCAAGGATGGTCTGGAGGTCGGCAGGGCACTTCAGTACGTCCTGAGAGCGGCCTTGGTCGTACATCATCAGACTGGCCGTCATCTCGAACATGAAGTTCTTTTCCTGGATCGGCTGAAGACCCAAGCTGACCGGCTTCTTCGGGTCGGTAAAGCTGGTCTTCTCACGCGCCCGGATGCAGACGATGATGTGCATGTCACAGGTCAGTAGCGTGTTCATGAAGCGCTTGTGTTCGCGCTTGGCCTTTTTCCAGTCAGCCATCTTGGCTTCGGTTTCGGTAGCGATCTCTTCGCAGCCGCCAGTACCCTCCCATTCGTGGCTTGCCGAGTCGACCACCAGCACCTCTACGCCAGCAGCCTGGAACTCCTTGATGGCCTCGGCGTAGCGCTTGGGACTGAATGGTGCGTATAGGTCGCCGATAAGGAACGGCTGCACAACGCCATCCTTGTTCTTGATCGAATCAGCATACAGGCTGCCGCGCTTGTTCTCGGTGTCCAGCAGGCCGACTTTCATGGCGTCACCATTGGCCATGCCATAGGCGAGTTGGAGCGCGCTGTAGGTCTTGCCAGACCCTGATGGGCCGGCAATGCCGATCACCAGTCGCGCGCCCTCTCGAACTGCCGGGCGAATATTGATTACTGACATTTGATTCCCCTCTTACTGATATTTTTTAGTGATGTATTCAGGCAACGCCAGATCCTGAAGCCCGCCGAATGCCGGCCATTTGTTGGCGTCACGGCAGGCGCGATAAACACGGATTGCGTGGTTGAGATCCTTGCGGCCGATCTCAAGAGTTTCCTTGCTCAGCCGGAAGGGGACGTGAATGTACGGCGCCTTCTTCTGCTGGGCAAGGATGATGTAGCCGCGCGGCATCTCGCCATAAGCCTGGCGAAACATTTCGCATTCGAGCGCCGCCTTCATGATGTAGCCGTAGTCGTAGAACTTGCGGCCGCATTCATCAGGGTGCGCGCTAGCTGTGGTCTTATAGTTCACCATGTAGGCGCCAGACGTGATGATGTCAGGACGAACCTTGAATTCATCGTTGACCAGGCTCAGCTCCGGATGCCCAGATGCCAGCATCTTTGCGCATTCAGGATCAGCCATGATTACCGACCGCATCTGCTGGATCTTGTCGAAGGCTGCAGGCGGCACGAACTCCATACCCTGGCGAGCCTCGCGGTAACGCTGCGCTTCGACCTCGGCGATATGCACGTCAGGATCTGCGGCCTGGATACGCTCAATCAGCTCAGCCTTGACGCCTGACGACTTGATGCCGCGCTCCTTGAGCCATGCTGTCATCTGCGCGCCAGTGTCGATGATCGACTCGTAAACCGAGATATCGAAGTCACGGCAGTATTCCGAATCGAAGCGCTCAGGTTCAAGAATCATGGCGTGCCCCCAGATACCGAAGTCCAGAGCCTTGGATGCTTCGTGTTCGCCGAACATCGCCTGAGCAGGGTTCTCGGCAAACAGCGTGTGCAGGAATGAGCCGCTGCATTGTTCCAGCGCCTGGTATTCCGGGTTTGACAGCTCGAATGGTTGGTAGATTTTGATTGGCATTACAGCGCTCCTTATTTAATGCGCCATTCGGCGGCGGCGGCGATCACGGCCTTGAAGGCGATGCGCAGCGGATGGCTCATGGTTCGCTGGTTGCGCTCCGCCCATGCCGTCAGATACTCAGCTGGAGTTGCAACGCGAACCAGATGGCTAACGCTGTCCTTGTAGCTTTCCGATGACTTCATTGCCGTCATGTATGATCCGCCAACAATGACAGTCTTAGTCATGCCGCGTGCAACGGCCTCTTCCATTTCCTTCTGACTGGACACCGCAATTGCGCCAGGATTGTTCTTCTGGAACTGACGGAAGCACGCCTCTTTCACAAGCTCAGGACAGCCATGTTCGGCATATTCCAAATCAGGAATCTGCGCCTCCATCAGCTCGGCAATTTCATCCCAACGCTTCGTGGAAAACCACATATCCTTTGCCTGCCACTTGACGTCAAAGTCGCTGACGGTCATACGGTCACGCTCAAGGCGCAGATATTCTGGGCGCATGTCGTAGCCATACGCCAGCTTGGTATCACAGACATACAGGCCGCCGACGTACAGCTTACCCGGACGGCTAGGCAGGATTCGGCCTTGATTGGCCTGGATTGCATCATCCATTTCATCCTGCATCATCAGGCAGCTATCGCGTATATCGCTTGCCTGCTGGTGGCTAAGGCCGCCGATCACGAACTCAAGGCCCTGGCCGACTCGTTCTGCCGGATGCTCGGTAATGCAAAGCACTTCGTCGCCGTAATTTTCGCTGTGAACGAATGACGGAACCCAGTCGTAATATCCGTTGCGCACGTAGACTGGCAGGCCTTCACGAGCCAGAACCAACAATGCGATCTTGTAGCCCTCGCCGAAGCTACCGATCTTGTCCTTCTGGTTGGCCTTGCTGGTGGCGCCGAGAATCAGCGTGCGAGACTCAAGGCTGGACTCTCGGCTGGTAATGGTTAGCGTGTCGCCGTAGAACGAATACTCGAATGGAGAATCGCTGTCGATTGCGTTCTGGATCAGCTCCTTGACGGCCTCGCGAACACCCCAGTGGCGGACGTAATCGCGGGAAAGTGGAAGTTCAATGGTGCGTGATGCTTGGTGCTGGATCGCTGCTGTTTGCATGGTTAATCCCTCTCAATGATTAAACAGTCTGTCGTTGTTTTTGAGTTCGTGCAGAATGAAGAAGCGGTATTCACTGGTAAGTTGACGCAGAAAAAACAGAAGGTTGCGGCTGCACTGGGTCGCAAATTTCTCCCAGAGATGGCCGCCAAGCTGCTCGCCAAACATATAAGCCATGATCGAGCTGCTAAGATTGATCGACAGCCTTTCAAGCTGGTCGACCTGCGCGCAGTACTGAAACGTGCCATCTCCGGTCAGCCTTTTACGATATGCTTCGATATCCTCCTGCGCGGACTCCTTGAAAATCTCGTATCGACTTTTGTCGCTCATCACATCCCTCTCTGCCGTATTCGCGCCTCAACGTGCGCTGTGTGATGCAATATAGTTGTTATAGTCACTATAGGCAAGCAAAAACTGTTCATACCCAGTCGCCACGCAAACCCAGCATCCTCTGGCATCTGCAGCAGTCAGAAAATCCCGCTGTTCTGCTGACAGTTTTCCGCCGTCCTTGCGCTTCAGCTCGCAGATGAAGATCGGCCAGTCGTTGACGTCGAAGATGTCCGACACCCCAGACTTCACGCCCATTTTCTTGCGCTTGTCGAGGTGCATCGCCCAGCCGGCTTTCTTTTTGTCGACCGTCGTCTCATTTGGTACGTGATAGATCAGCGGCCAGCGCTCCGGGAAATTCTTCTCCAGGTAGCCCATGCAGTTGATCTGCTCAACGGTTTCAGATGGGCATTCACCTCGGTAGTTGCTGTCGTAGATGTGGATCATTGATCAACCTCAAAGAATTGCAGTCGCCCCTTTAATTCAGTGAATGGCAACGTCTTGGGGTCGCGCAGAAGGAATGCCTTTTCGCCCATGTACCATGGCGAATCGCTGGTATCGACGCTATCGACAAGCTCAACCGACCCAATGACTCCGCCGCACCAAGAGCGCTTAAGTTCTGCAAAGCTTGGTGGCTTTGCCAGTCCATTCCTTTCACAAAAATTCCAAGCGTCGGCATATTCATATCCGGTCATGCCCTTGGATGCGTGAACCAGGAAACGTCCGCGAAACTTTGTATGCCAAGTACGATTCTCGACATCCTTCCCGCCATGAATAATCAGCCACGCCCAGGGCTGCCGAATAGATAATGCTTTCATACCACCTCCTCCTGCGACTCAACCGCAAAGATGCGTCGGCCGATATTCCACTTTGACTTGTCGTTCTGCCTGGCCGCAATATGCGTCGGCACCCTAAAGATCGAGGCCATTGCGACGATCTGTGTAGCCTTCATTCGTCGCGCCATCGACCGGCCTTTTGGCGTATCGACATGCTCTTTAATGAACTGGTTGTAAAAAATTGTCGTGTTTATTGCCGGCTTGGCGCCAGCATTCGGGTAGTAGATCTCGATTGGCTTACGACCGTCAGACAGCACCCACTTCACGAACAGCGCGCCACCTTTGCCGGTCTCCAGCGACATCGACACAACCGGCACAGCCTCACCGTCGCGATAATGCTTATTGGCAAGCTTCTCGTTCGGATCTATAAGTTCGTGACGACATTCTGGGTTGCGACACTCCCTGGCGACCACGTCATTTTTCGTCTGGCAATGCGGGCACAACCTGAATGACCAGAAGTGCTCGCAACGTTGCTTCGTCTTTTTGTCGACGTAAATACACCGCCTGGCATGCATAGAGTTTTCGGCGCTGCACTCTGGACACATGATGGTTTCGTGTTGTTTTTTGGCGCGCTCCAGTTCGGCTTGTTCTAGGACTGGGTTCTCGTAAAGTTTGCCGAGGCGATCCATTACGCCGGCATAGTCGAGAATTAGCGCATCAGGCTTGTCGCTGGCGGCAATCAGATCTCTGCGCTCATCGGCTGTCAGGGCATCTCGCTCAACCATTGGCATATCACCAGGGCCAATCAGCAAGCGAAGCACGCGGCCAATAGCCTGAGTTAGCAAAGTCAAGGTTGAAATTGGGCGCATGAATACTTCGGTATCCCAGGCTCCCACATTTATTCCCGTGGTCAACACCCCGACATTGACAACGAATTTTATCGACCCATCACGCGCAGCATTGAGGATTATCGTCTTATCTTTCTGCGAGGTCGAATCAACTACCAGCCCAACAGAATCTCCGCTAACACCGAGTCTTATCAGCATCTTCACAATATTTCTGGCGTGGCGCTTAGTTGAGGCGAAGATCAGTACACCTTTTCTGGACGCAGTTATCTGAATCACCTCAGTCAGGATCTCGGCCATCAACTGCTCAGACTCAGTTAGTCGATCAAGTTCGCGCTCATCGTCAATGTCCCAGTTCGCGGTAGAGAAATCGTAACCGTGAGCTGTAGGAACTCCAAACTGAGGGCCTACGCACCAAGCTTTGGCGATCATAAATTCAGTACTTACTATTCCGTTGCCGACTCCGCCTTCCGGGTAGAAGGGATCGTCAGGCTCAATGGATACAAACTTAGACCAGAAAGGACCGATGATAGAGTCTAGTCCACGAAATGGGCTGCCAGTTAATCCGATCAATCGCATATGCGGCTTGATACGATAGAAGTGAAGTAGCGTCTTCATGAATTGCGATTCTAGATCGTCATAGCCGACAGTGTGGCATTCGTCGATCAGAACCAAGTCGGGATGCCAAGGCATTTCTTCGCAGAACTTTGTTTCAAGTACGCGAGCCAGTGACCCTTCAGTCGCGTAACAAACGTCATAGTAAAGAGACTTTCTTCCGCCGAATGCCGAGGCAGAATAGACACTGTTTTTTAGATCAATATCCCAGCCTGCCTGTGAATTTTGCTCACATAAAATTGAAACGCGCTGAATAACAAGTACTCGGACGCGGTTGCCCTTTACTTCGCCAAGCCTCTGAACTTCCGCTGCAAGCTCGGCGATGATTACGCTCTTCCCGGAAGATACGCTGGCATTTACAACTGCTGGTGGGTGAATGGTTAAGCCGGCGAATTCAATGCTGGCCTTTGTTCTTATGTGCTTAAGGCAGGCTGCATGGACTGGTTTTTGGAATGAAAGTAATGGCATTGTTATATCCCAATCTTATGCAAATTTTCTGGCAAATAACGAATTCTGAGGGCCTCAGCAATTCTTTTATCATGCTGCATATCTGCATATATGCATGCATATTTATGCTTGCAGACTTTCCAGGCTAAATGAGCCGAATTGACGCAATCAAAACTTCCAAGATACCCTCTGTCGCCTGTAAATGGATTGCTGCATTGAGCAATAAATTTCTTATTTTGCGCAGAGTAGTGAGTACCTATTGGCCACGACCCTCTAGCGGCCTTATGATCTGTAAGAAACTTATTTAATGACTGATCTATAAATACACATGTAGAAGGCCCATAAACCTTGTTCCCTGGTATAAGGATATCCTTATCTATCTCCATTCCATGCCAGTTTTCAGACTCCATCCATAATTTAAATTGAGAAAAAATTAACCACTCTGGAGCTACAGAGCATTCAATATAGGTCGGGCATTTTTTCAGGAATTTGACTGAGTAGCACCTCCTAAGAATGCCTGTCCATAGCTTGTAAAATGGACAGGCCCATATAACTATTTTCTTTCCATTAACCCTTTTTGTTTCTATCAGCCTGTAATTTGCATCGTTAATTCCAATCCCAAGGTAAGATCTAGCTGCTTTCATAACAATTATTCCACCCACAAAAAAGCCCTTTGACTGTTCGCTGGTGAGACTCTTTGCAGGACTTGGATCGACGGCGGTCAATCCTGCAAAGAACAGCGAACATCAAAAGGCTCTGTTAGCCGTCGATCCTGATTTGCTTCGGCGTCTCACGGCCTATGCAAACCAAATCCTACCAAGCCATCACCAGAAAAGCCAGATACATCGCGACCAATGTGATCGCGTGTATTTGGAGTGAGTAGTGGCAGGATTTAAGTAGTAGGCGCATTCGAAATTCGCGCCATCAAAATTTCGAATGCTGCCGCAGCCACTCTTGGTACTTGTCCGTTGCCAAGGCATCTAAGCTTGTCCACCCGAGAGGCCACCCCATCAGCCACTCGACCCACATCGGGTTCAGAAGGCCACCTTTGCCACCTTCCGGAGATACCTGAGTGTTCAGCCTGATTTGCTGACCCCTCTCCTGGCGCTCGGCAAGCGACTGGTTGCTCCACTTGTTGGCGTCCGACGCATTCGGAGTCCGCCAAATAGCTGTTATCAGTCCGTCGCCACTCGTTTTGCTGGCGCCCTTGCGGTTGTAGTTGCCGTGAACTGTTATTGTCGGCCACATCCTCACCGCCTCCGACAGCTTCAGTCCGGCCTTTTTCGCTTTGTCTGGATGCCTGTTCCCGGTTTTCCCGCAACCATTTTTCCATTCCGTTGCTATAGGGGTAGGCCAGCCCCCAGAACCTATTTCTTCCATGATGGGCACCACACTCGGCTGCGGATAAACACATCCATTGCATACCATACCCGATCTCGGCAAGGTCACTGATGACCACGGCAAGTCCTCGCTTGACGATGAGCGGACTGTTTTCCATGAAGACGAATTTAGGTCGTACCTCGCCAATAATTCTATGCATTTGTTTCCACAGACCTGATCTTGAACCTTCAATTCCTGCGCCTGATCCCGCCGCGCTGATGTCCTGGCATGGGAATCCGCCAGATACCAGGTCAACAATTCCTCGCCAAGGCTTCCCATCAAAGGTGCTAACGTCATCCCAGATCGGGAAAGCCGGGAGTAATCCGTCATTCTGTCTCTGGGCAAGTACGCCTGCGGCATAGGCATCCCATTCGACCGCGCAGACCGTACTGGCGCCGATGATTTGGCTTGCAAGTATTCCACCACCAGCGCCCGCGAATAGAGCCAGCTCATTCATCACCGCCACCCAGCATATCCATCTGATTATCATCAGCCGGCACAGCCTCATCATCTTCTGGCACGTCAGCAACCGCCATCAGAAGCTCAGCCAACAAATCCGCCTTAACCTCAACCAGCTCCGGAGAATTACCAAGGATAACAGCCTCAAACACACCGTCACCGAGACTCTTGGCAACCGCGCGCGCCGAAGCAATGACGTTAACCGGCCATTCCCGCTTAGTAACCGCAGCCTTCTTGCGAACGGCGCCAGTGACTTTCTTCTTGCCGGATTCGGCGGCAACACCTTTGAGGCGTTCGATCTCGGCGGCAGCATCTTCGCCATGCTTGCGGATGACATGTACGGCCTCGGTAACAGTGATCACGCCGTCAGCGATTTGCTGGTGAACCTCGGGACTGCCACTGGCCAGGATCAGCATCTGGTCGACGTGGGCGCGGGACTTGATGACCATGGCCGCAATGTCGTCTGGATGCAGCAGGTCTTCTTCGCGCATCGCCTTGTAGACCATGGCGCGGCCGACATCACTGAGCGGCAACTGGGAGTTACTGGTGACGATCCTGGCGCGACGCTGAGCCATGGAGCCTTTGAATGGAATGGCCGGCACATGCGTCAGTGGTTTGCCGTCGATCTCAAAGCCTTCGAGGATCAGCTCGCGGAAGCAAGTAGTCCGGCAATGACCCTCAACCACCTCGGTGGCGCCAGTCTCAGGGTTAACCGCAACCTCAATCGGCGGCAGAGTACCACCGCCACGCACAAAAGCTTTCATGCCGTCGATGTGGTCGCGCAGTTCGGCTGGATCGTTGAACTTGCGGGACTCGTTAAAGCCTTCGACGATGACCAGGTTCTCGATGGCGACCTTTGGCAGATCCGCGCGGCCGACTGTCTTGTCTTTGATCAGGGTGTTCATGGTGAAGAGTTGGGGTTGGGCGGTCATTGGGTGATTCCTTTGGCTTTGTTGATGGCGGATTCTGCAAGCTCGAAAAGCTCAAGCGGGATCTGGCCCTCGAAGTGGTCGAGCATTTTGCTCAGCGCCTCCAGTAGATCCGGCGCGGCGGCGATTAGGTTGGCGTTGGCTTCAATCTCCTCGCTAGGGGTTGCGGCGCTTTTGTAGCCGCCTTGAGAGCCGGCATAAATATTCGCCCAGAAACTGTTTGTCCCGTAATCGTTTAGCGCATAGACAAACGTGCCACCAGTAACCAGCCAAGGCCCAGGCGTATGTTTATTCATTCTCGAAACTCCTTATAAGTCCCATCAGCATTAAATTTGCAACCGCCACAACCCTGGCGATGTGGAAAGTGGTAGCAATCCTGGCGGCAGGTCGGCTTCCTGTCTTTGCCAGCCTGCCGATACTTGTCTACAGCAAATCCACGATGCCCGCAGTTACGGCACTTCGGCTGTAATTGATATTCATCTGGATGCTTCGGCAGCGCCCGCCGTACGCGGCAGTGTTTGCAGCGGCAGTGGGTTTTCAATTGGTATCGCCAGGATGGATCTTGTAATCGCCGATGAAGAACGAAATGCGATCTCGTAAGATGCGCGCATTCTCAAGCGTCAACTCCATATCGCCGGTCAGTGAGATGAACAGCGCGCCATTCTGTTCCACCCAAAGCTCAAGATTTTCATCGTCATGCTCAATTTCTAGGTCTTCCATTTTGCATCCTCCAGTGATTTACATTGCCTTTGCTATAGCCCATACTCTAGCCATTCAGAACCGAGAACACAAGGGGCTATAGTGAAAAATAACAAACCATATCAGGCGCTGCTTGAGACGGCGCAAGGCAAGGCGCTGCACCAACTGATTGATCGCGTCGGCGGCATTAACGAGGTCGTCAAGCGGCTAGGCGTCGAACCGTACATCCTGAACAACTGGGTTCACATCTGGCACCAGTGCAGCCCAGAAGGCGCGCAGCTGATTGACGAAGTGATCGGTGGCGACTTCACCAAGGAATTCATGCGGCCTGACATCGGCGACTGGGAAGCTGCATTGAAGCCTAAGCGCAACTGGGTTGCCGAGATGAACAAGACCTCACAAGGTCGGGCGCTGATAGCAATTATTCAGAAGGCAGGCGGCCGTTCGCAGTTCGCCGGCAAGATCGGCGTCAAGCCTGGCATCGTCGACTGCTGGGTTCAGCGTGGCGCTATTCCGGTTGCACGCGCTCAAGAGGTGGCCGATTTGATGGGGATGGATGTGGCTAGTGTGAGGCCGGATAAGTTTGAGGAGATTGCGCCATGAATATAGAAGTAGGAAAGAAAGCGCTGATTACCACTGATTGCTGGTTCATTGCGCCAAATGGCAAGCAGTACAAGGCAGTCTTCGGCACAATCAAGGCCGTCCAGTCCAGCGAGGAAACACTAGGCGTGCGGACTAATGCCAAGTCCACGAATTGGTATGTAGAAATTGGCTGCATGACGCTGGCCGGCTGCCAGATCCATTATGCGATTCAGACCGATTCGGTAAATATGGATTCGGTCGAGGACTATTCAACCAGCGGCGGCGGGATCATTTTTTTCACTAAACCTTCATTCATATTTGATGCGGACCAAGTGTCATGGCCTTGATCCCCCAAGACCAAATCGACAAAGCCAATTACGACATTTTAAGCGTGATTGAAAGTCGCATCACCCTGAAAAAGACCGGCAAAAACTGGTCGGCCTACTGCCCATTTCACAAAGAAAAGTCGCCAAGTTTCACGGTCAACGAAGACGAAGGCTTCTATTACTGCTTCGGATGTGGCGCCAGTGGGAATGCTATCGGCTTTGTCATGGAGTATGACAACCTATCCTTCCCGGCCGCCGTCGAAGCCATCAACGGCAACATGCCGACCTCAGTAACGCCAGAGATGGTGCGCAAGCGAGTCACGCAAGATCGCACCGTAAAACCCAGCGACCACACCGAAAACCCCGAGCAAGCCAAAAACCTGCTCGCCAAATGCAAAGACGAAGAAACGCACATGCACCTGCTGAAGAACAACACCGCACCACATGACACCATTAAGACCCTGAGGGGCAATCTGATCGTCGAGCTGCACAACCTGGCCGGCGAACTGGTCAACTTGGCAGCGATCCAGGCAGATGGATCCGTGAAGTATTCGGCTGGCGGTATCAGCTATGGAGCGGTCGCGACTATTGAACCAGTTGGCGAGCATGACGGCTCAGTGATCCTAACAATGGACTATGCCGAAGCCTGGCGACTGTGGTGGTCGCGTAAAGGAAAGTCTCGAGTCTTGTGCTGTATGTCTCTGGACAATATGACTTGGATGGCTTCGAAGCAAAGAGAAAGATTCACTCACATAGGCTGCGCCAAAGAATTCGCCGAACACTTCGAAGACTACGGCCACGAAGTTATCTTGATTGCCGACGCCTACTCCGCTAAGGTCGCCTGAGAAACGCGAAAACTTCCCCTCTCCGCGTTTTGATTTTCCCTGTCTTCGGATGGGGATTTTTTTGGCTGCCAAATTCAAGGCAATAAAAAGGCCGCACAATGGCGGCCAATTAATTTGCTACTTTGGCGGATCAGGATATTCAATCGGAAGCCAACAAGTTATCGGCCCAAGCACCACCTCGCAATAAGCCCAGTCCTCAATAGCGTGAATGTATTCGCTGATGCCAACCGTCTTGTTGTCGCTTACCCAGACTTGAACAAAATCGTCTGGGAGTTCTTGCGAGGCCTGGCGCCAGGTGGTCATAGCATTTGACGGCCGATTTCTGCGGCTGCGCGGACGATTGCCCTACGAACCCCCTCATCACATAATGGCGCGACAGCGCAAAATGCAACGCCGAGATCAAGTCCTACAACTGCAGAGTCGCAGTCTTCGTCGAACTCCAATCCAATTTTTAGTTTAATTGCTAGACGCAAGGCATCACCATCATCCTCAAGCGGATTCCACCAATGCCCGGTTTCTGGACTGCCAACCCAAGCAGAAAATACGCCATTGCCATCAGTAATCGGTGGCATCCCGGCAGCCTTCGATGCCAACTCAAGCAACTTGCAATCATTCATTTACTAATCTCCGGAATAGTAACCTCAGTATCGAAGTTCTCAGTCTTGTAGGCGCTGACGGTCAGGTACTTGCGGGCACCAGACAGCATTGATTTCAACTTGTGGCCGGTCGCATAGCCCAAGTGTTTGCCGTTGAACTCATTGGCGGCACGGGCTTCCAGTGATTCAACTTTGGCAAGCAATTCGGACAGTTCGATAGTTGATATTTCCAAGGTTTTGAAACCCTGATGTTGGGCGCGGTGGAGTTCGGCGAGCAGAAAAGAGGAAGTCGATTTCTTTGGTGGAGCCGACGGTGCGCGTGGCCGGGTAATTCCATCCGGCATCGGAGTTGGTTCTTTTGCAGTCATGGCCTGAAATCCTCCGCAATAAAGTCTGAATCAGGCAGCGCATTAACACTCTCGCAGATCTTCACGAACTGCTCTGGTGTCATGAAGTCGCGCAACTGATTGATAACGGCCTTCTGGCGCTGACCTTCGATATGCCGCTTGGTTTTGATGACGCGGTTTATGCCGATCTGCCGATCAAGTTCAGATTTGGCTTCATTGCGATCAGTGATTGCGTTGTCGATTTTCTCGGCGCAATCCTTTTCGATCTGGCTAAGGTGATTGGCGATCCCATCGCGAGCCTTATAGAGCTGCTTGATCACCTTATCTTGGCTTTCAATCTTCTCATGCAAAGTTCGGAACGCCCGATCCATCAGGCAGCGTTCCAGCTCGCGGCGCAGGTAGGCGATCATGATTGTGGCTCGTCGATGATTTCGAATTGCTGATAGCCAGCGGCAGTGAGTGCCGACGCCGCAGCGTTAACCTGAGCAACTGTAGGAGCCGCCCCCAGCTTACTCATGGCGCCATAGATCAAATTGGAAATGTGCGCCCGAGCGATATCTCCAGGATCAGAGCTTAACGCTCGAAAAATTCGGCCGGCTTGCTGGATGTATAGCGACGGCGAGATATCATTCAGCGCATCAACTGCGGCCTGCCATTCGGCGCGGGTGACAATGGCGGTAGCGAAATCGCTTGCCTTGGACAAGCCATAAAGACCGTCACCCTCATCGCCCTGCAGAATCCAAACATCGCCGCTTGAGTGGAGGTGCGGCAGCTCATGCGAGTTGTCGAATTTTATTTCGCTATCTTCGTCTTGGACGGCAAGCAAAATCCCTTCCGGCCACTCCTTCAACTCCCGCGCCAAAATATCAACCAGTTTCATTTTCAAATCCCCTCTCATCGTTATTGGTATAGCAACTATAGACCAGCAATCATCTCCCTGTAAAGCCGCTCACTCTCAGCAACCCGACAAAATTCACAGGTTTCTCGACATCCGGACTTCGATTGCGAATGATCCATAAAATACTGAAGCTCCCTTGCCGTCTCGCACCGCAGGCACTTCTTAGCCAGCACGCCGCCAATCATCACCATCTGGCCGCGCCGGTAATGGTCGACGTGGTCAGATGGCAAATCCCTGTAGTAGCTCCATTCGCTGACGCCGTACAGCTTTGCGGCTGCCTTGCGCGATCCTAGTCGCAGGACGTGGAAGCGGAGTTCGGATTGCGGAGCGATCATGGCCTGCTCGTCAGCGACTGAATAGCAAATATCTGCTCTTCAAGCTTTTCGATCTTGGCGACGAATTTTTTCCTTTGGTCGCGGTCGTGGGATCTGGCTGCGAACTGTTCGCGTACAACCTCCAGCGACTTTTCCAGTTGAGCCAGGAGGCCAAGCAATACCGTTTTGTGTGCAACAAGCAGAGCGCGAGCGTTGATCTTCGCCCTTGTCCTGCTCCGTGCACCAGATTGATTAAGGCGGTACAGGATCGTGCCTGGACTGCATCGGTATTGCTCGGCCAGGTACGACACTGTTTCGCCCTTATGGAATCGTTCGGCCAGCTCGGCGGTGCTGATTGGTAAAGTCATTTTGTTTCACCCCTCGCCATCGCCAACCGTTGTGCCGGGTCAAGCTCGCCGACGTGTACGGTGTTCAGCGCAGCGGTGGCGTCTAGGCAGGCGCGTGCAAGCCAGCCTTTCATCGCATATTTCTCCTGATCGGCGGTCATTTCATCGCGTCGCTGCACCTTGGTCAGGCCGCGCGTGCCGATAACTTCGTGCGTCCAGTTTGCGAATGCCTGCTGCTCGTCGATCACCACCGCTACCGGCGCTGGCGGGGCGGTGTAGTCCTCAGCGTCATCTGCAAACATGACAACGATGCCGATTTTCTTGGCGATTGAGACTTCGAGCTGCGCGCCTTTGGATGCTGACCATCCACGCAAAAGCATCATTGCTTCGCAGGTAGAAAGCCTGCTGATGTCGTATCGCAGATAGTCAGCCCAATCGGCACCATCAACAATTCCATGCTCAGCAGGGTTCTCGACATGCCAACCGACCGAGCGAAGCTGGGCCGCCATAGCGTTGAAGGCCGGGAAATTATAATCCTCGATACCGGTCATCGGGCCTGCGATGTAGATCCGCATTTTACGTTGGCGCGCCAACGTAACCGGTTGACGATCCAGTATTTCGCGAAGGCGCGCTGTAACAAATGGGGTGATGGTCGTTGCCGTGTCGCCGCAGTGCAGAAGGTTTTGCAGCAACTCCCGCGACACGCCGTCAATCGTTGGGTTAGTTTGCATTTTCAAATCCATCACGTACCGTGGCCATGGCAATCAATGCCTCTGCTTCAGAATCGCCAGCCTCTTTGCTTTCTGCGTAGGCTTGTCGAACGACATCCATTTGCTTTGAGACAAAAATGTCCCATAGCTGATAGTTGCGCATGACCGCCGGACGGTCGGTATCAATCGTTGGGTTATTGGTCATGGTCAGTCCCCAATCATGCTGTGCGCCAGCCCAAGCAGGCGTTGTATTTCAGATCTCAACTCGTCGTTCTGCTTTTTGATCTGGTCACGTTCTTTCTCGGCCTTGTTTGCCCGAGTCCAGTAGTGGGCGGCCAACTGCCGGCATTCAGCGTCGGTCTTCTCCTTGAGGAACGCCGTCTTACTCATGACTTTCTGCCTCTGGGTTGGGGTTGAGGGCGGCGTCGATTTCTCGGCCCCACAGACTGACGCTGCGATCCCATTGATCGACGGCCATATGGTCGCCATGATTTGCCTGACTGGTATCACTGCCGCAACAGCAAACACCACTGGAAACAGGAGCCATCTCGACGAACTCAAAGAACTTTTTCAGAAGCTCGGACATCTTCGCAATGCGCTGCTCGGCGGCGGCAAGTGCTTCAACAGCGTTGACTTCATTACTGATGCGGCATTCGACCTCGCGCTTCAGAACTTCAAGCTCAGCCTCAGCCGTATCGGCGCGCAGGCGTTGGGCGTCGAGCGCGGCAGAGTGATCGGAAAACCGAACGACATCGCCATCGTGTCGAAGATAGAGCCCT
>Ga0181363_1000012_pt1 | contig 49710 bp, 68 predicted proteins | sample Fa13NDMLBSN_FD_130109 | JGI IMG/M metagenome (GOLD analysis project Ga0181363, IMG submission 130109) | Freshwater viral communities from Lake Michigan, USA - Fa13.ND.MLB.S.N | ecosystem: Environmental > Aquatic > Freshwater > Lake | place: USA: Michigan | collected 2013-09-23
CCCAACGCTGTCGTCGTCCGTGTCTGGCGTAAGCACCCTCGCAGATCGTGGGAGCCAGATGCCCCGGTGCGTGGAGTCCTTGCTGTTCTGTCCGAGATCGACCTGCTCAATCGCCACATCCACGCCTCTGCGACGTCCCGTCTCGCCGGGGCTGGAGTCCTCGCCATCCCATCTGAGGCCGTGTTCCCACCGGGTCAGGGACCGCAGGGCGCACAGCCCGTCGATCCTGACGACCAGAACACCACCGCCCCAGAGGACGGGTTCGTAGAGACGCTCATTGACGCAATGACCACACCGCTCCTCGACCGTGGATCGGCAGCAGCAGTCGTCCCCCTTGTGGTCAAGGTCCCCGGCGAACTGGTTGACAAGATCAAGCACCTCACCTTCGCTACTCCCTTCGATGATCGCGTCCAGAGCCTGCTCGATCAGGCCATCAAGCGACTCGCCCTCGGGCTTGACATCCCACCGGAGATTCTGACTGGCACGTCGGCGATGAACCACTGGGGCGCATGGCAGGTCGCAGAGGAGGCCATCACCCTCCACATCGAACCCCTCTCTGAGACAGTCGTCCACGCCCTGACGGTCGGATTCCTTGAGGCTGCACTCACAGCCGAGGGCTACGACCCCGGCGATGCGATGGTCTGGTACGACACAGCCGACCTTCGCACCAAGCCAGACAAGACCGCCAGCGCACTCGAGGCCTACGATCGCAACGAACTCTCAGCCGACGCGATGCTCCGTGAGATGGGCTTCTCGCCAGAGGATGCCCCGTCCGATGAGGAGCGACGTGAGAACATCCTCCTCTCCGTCGTCCGTGGAGCCCCGACACTCGCTCCGTCAATCCTCATGGACCTCGGCTACCTGTCGGCTCCTGAGATTGCAGAGGGCGTAGCAATCGTGGAGGAGGCCAAGAGTCCGGAAGCACAGCCAGAGCCAATCGCCCCGGCACCGACCGAGACCGTCCCGGCAACCGAGCCGACGAGCGTCAACGCCTCAGCCCTTGTGGCCTCGTGCGACATGATTGTGCGCCGGGCTCTGGAGCGAGCAGGAGCCCGTCTCCGATCCGCAGCAGGCAAGGGACAGCCCGGTGGCGCAGCCTCCGTGGCCTGCTCCGATCCGACTGCACTTCACACCCTGTTCGATGCCACCGCCTACGCCGACTTCGGCAGCCTCCTCGACGGCGCATGGGGAGTCGTGCCAGAGATCGCAGAGCGTTATGGAGTCGACAGCGATGTCCTGACGACGTCCCTCGACACCTACACCCGGGCATTGCTCGCAGCGAAGCAGGAGCATCGGTATGACCGACTTGCCTCAGCCCTCTCGGCTCCCTGACCCCAAGGATCGACTCGAGACGGAGGCGTGGCTCGAGCGACGGTCGCAGAAGCTCGCCGATGCCATCGCTCGGTCGCTCAAGACCATCGTCACGTCGGCGTACGAGAAGTTCCTCAGGACCCTGCCAGAGACGACCATCGTCTCCTCCCTGACCGCAGCAGGCGACCTCCATGCGTTCGACGGGATTGTCGGGCAATGGAAGCTCGTGTATGACCGTGAGATTGCCCCAGAGATCGAGGAGACCTACTTGTCCGGTGCCATGTCAGCGTTCACGCAGGCTCCCGGCACGGATGAGATGCCAGAGGCTGAGGTCGCATCGTGGGCTCGCGTGACCAACGATCAGGCCGTCCGATACATGAGCGAGGCGAGCAACCGACTCTCAGGCGTGGGCGACACAATCTGGACGGATGTCCGTGAGCGAGTGACCCGTGCCGTGGCCTCAGGAGCGAGCAACGAGGAACTCAAGGATCAGATCGGGAAGCTCGCCGACTTCTCTGAGTACCGGGCTGACACCATCGCCCGGACAGAGACAATCTCTGCGTATGTGAACGGGGACTGGGAGGGGGCTCAACTCCTCGGCGAGTTCGGACCCGTGGAGAAGGTCTGGGTCGCCACGGGTGACGCTCGAGGTCGCGAGTGGCACACCGCCCTCATGGACCAATCGCTCCCAATGGACGAGCCCTTCGATGTGGACGGGGAGCCGATGCTGTACCCCCATGATCCGAGTGGGTCAGCCTTCAACGTCGTGAACTGTCGCTGCTACATCGAGTTCCTGTACGCCGGGGACACCCGTCCAGACGGGACAGTCATCGGCGAGACCGACCTGCCGACCGTTGACGATGTGATGCTGGATGTCTATGGCTCGCCCGAGGAGGAGATGGCAATCGCCCCCGGCTTCTCAGAGGAGTTCACTCCCGGTCAATGGGTCGAGGTGACCGACGAGAACCGAGACGCAATCGTCTCGCACTTTATGAGTGATCGCTACGCCAACTTGCCTCAACTCGAGAAGCTCTCCCGAGATGCGACGACCAAGATCGTCACCGATGCCAAGAGGGTCGTCGTCAATGGCGACGTCATGGTCTTCGACAGCGTCGGCATCAGCGATCAGGCGTGGGAGATGCTGGTCCGCGAGGTGGATGAGCTTCGCTCTCTCAATGACCCCATCGCCAGACGCTTGTTCGTCGAGGCATCCAATGGACTCGGAGTCAATGTGAACGGGGACTGCGAGATCGTGCAGGAGACATGGCAGAGCGCACGGATACGCATCAAGGCCAAGAACCTCGAGACGGATGACCTGCTCGAGGGAACCTTCAAGCAGCAGTCAGTCCCGGTCACGAAAGTGCGCTGGACCATCGTCCATGAGTACGGTCATGCTCTCGATCCAGAGGACCTCGCCACCACAGGGCGCAACACATTCTTCGGCAAGATCAGGAAGCAGTTCCCCGGCAAGCCACCGGACGGTCTCTCCGAGTACGGACGGACCAACAAGTACGAGGGCTACGCTGAGTCCTTCGCTGATTGGTGGACGAGCCGAGGCAAGACCACCAACCCAGCGACCCGTGCATACGCAGAGAAATACGGATGGAGGCATCCATGAGCGACCCGATCCTCATCATCGAGACAGACGATGGACCATTCATCCAGCCTGTCGACTACAGCACCATGACGACAGACGAGTTGCTCGGCTACGCCATGCTCGGTCGCGAGGGGGCATTGCGTGAGATCATCAAGCGAGACTCACGCGCTGGCACAGACACCGACCCCTACTCCCCTGTGACCATCCCAGAGCCATGACCCTGAGGCGACTGCTGTCCCTCGTCAGTCTGCTCGCTGTCGCATGGGGTGGCCTCGCCCCGAACCCAGTCAAGGCCATGACGCCCGGGCTGTCGGTCACCGCGTACACGATCTCGGACATCCCCCCGGCACGATCCACAGAGGCGTATCCGATCTGTGGCTCCCGTGTGGAGGCCTTCATCAACGTCGTGTACGAGTACGACCCGATCCCGGGATGCCCGATGGATGGCTTCATGGTGCGCTACGCCGGGTTCGTGACTGTCCCTGAGGGCGTGACCTCAGTCAGGTTCGCCATCGCCTCCGATGACGGGAGCCACTTCACAATCGACGGGACGAGCTTCGGGGACTGGACGGACAAGGGGTGCTCCATCGACTACGCCCCTCGCCGGGTCTACGACACGGGTGTGCCACTCCCTCTCGAGGGCTGGGTGTATGAGAACGGGGGAGGGACCTGCGCCATGCTGTTCTGGCAACTAGACAGCGATCAGGGCGACTGGAGCATTGTTCCGGAAGAGGCCTTTACGGTCGATGCCGTTGCTCCCACCACAACCACCTCAACGACGCCCACAACCTCCACAACCACCACCGAGCCCACCACAACGACCTCGACAACCACGACCTCGATCCCGGTGACAACAACGGTCTACCAGCCTGCGACCAGTAGCACCATGCCGAGCACGACTGCTCCTGCAGCGACCATCATCCAGACGACCTCGAGCACATCATCAACGGTCTCGCCCATGCCCACGACCACAGCCGTGAACATCGCGAGCACGAGCACCGAGAACGCACCGACAACGACCACGTCGTCCACCATACAACCGAGCACCACGACCACCCTCGCTCCGATCCGAGAGCAGATGTCCCCGGCTGAAGCTCTCGCAGAGGCCACCGATCCAGAGGTCGTGGCATCGCTCTCGGCTGAGGAGGCGACTGAGGTGTTCGCAGCAATCGACGAGTCAGCACTCACGCTCGAGCAGGCTGCCCAGATCGTGGAGGCTGTGCAGGACGCACCTGACGACGTGCGTCAGGCCTTCGAGGACGAGGTCAATGTGTTCGGGGGCAAGACCGACAACTACATCCCCCTGTTTTCCAACATTCCAGTCGGAAAGCGGCGTACGATGATTGCCGCGACGGGCATGATGACCGTCATCCCACCACCCACGCGACGGAGACTGACATGAGCCGACACACCGAGTTCCTCAAGGAGAACCTCTGGGTGTGGGCGACCGCAGTCATCGTCTACCTGACCCTCTCTGGCTGGATCAGGTCGTTCGTGGGCTGGCTGTCCGTCATCATCGTCGTCCTCCAGATTGTCCTCCACCTGCTCGGATCGGACGACGAGTGAGGAAGCTCGCCGGGCTCCTGCTGATCGCAGTCCTCTCGGGGTGCGCCTACGACGGGGGCTTCCGATACCCATGCCAAGACCCAGCGAACTGGGAGTCGGCAGAGTGCAATCCCCCGATCTGCAGCGCATCAGAGACCTGCACGAAAGACCTGCTACCTGAGGAGGTGCTCCCCGATGTCACCGATACGACGTCACCCTGACCGCCGACACAGCCCGGAGGAGATACACGCTCGGCTCATCTTCATCATCGGCCTGACCCTTGCCGGGGTGTTCGCCCTGTCGGTCATGTCCCTGCTGTATGCGCTCGTGTTCGTGACCCAGCCGATGCGCCAAGCCCCCAACGATGCAGCCTTCATCGACCTCGTGTCCACGCTCTGCGTGTTCATGACGGGCTCCCTCGCTGGGGTACTATCTGCCAACGGCCTCAAGTCGAAGCCGAAAGAACCCAAGGAGACCCCCCATGACGCTGAAGCCTGAGCACAAGGCCATCATCGAGTCGTACCTGCGAGCCCTCGTCGGCACCGGGATCGCGGCATACACCGCCTCCGGTGGTGACCCCAAGGCCACCCTGAACGCCATCTGGGCGAGCCTCGTCCCTGTCGCGATCCGTTTCCTCAACAAGAAGGACAGAGCGTTCGGTCTGGGAGCAGGCAAGTGACGAACACCAAGCGTCCCTACACGGGCTTCGACAAGATTGGTCGCTCAGTCCCTCCGGGAGTCGCCCAGTTCATGGACCTCCTCGAGCGACGTTGGAACCTGACCAACCTCGGCATCCTGACCGTCCGTGCCATGCGATCGGCTCCAGCCCAGTACCAGAACAAGAGTGCCTCCGAGTTGGAGAAGCTCCCTGACTACAAGAAGTGGATGTCGGTCCACGCAACAGGCCGAGCCATAGACGCTGGGTACAGCAATCGCAAGGCTGCACTCGAGGCATGGGAGTGGTGTCTCGCACACGCGACCGAACTCGGCATCGAGGAGATTCACGACTACGCCTACGACCCCGATGGCAAGGGTCCCGGCAAGGCATGGGGGCGTGGGTATCGGTGCAACCGAGCCGACAAGAACTCAGGGGTCGTCATTTATGACGAGCGCAACAATGCCGGGACACCGGGAGGGAAGTGGCTCCATTTCGAGATTTCCCCAGCGATGGCTGGATCGGCTGAGGCCATGCTCGCTGCGTGGAAGGCCATCCCCAAGCCTGAGGTCATCACCAAGAACTGACTCCGATCCGAGTCACCCAGTCCGGTCGCAGGGACACCGACCGAGAGGCTCCCTCCCCCCGTTCCCCCACCACGTCGGGGGGATGGGAGACCTCAGACACAGCCCGAAAGAAATGTCCTCTCCGATAGTTGACTTGCCGACCTGAGTCGGCTATCCTTCATCATGTCGTCAACCAACCAGAAAGAGAGAACGACATGACACAGGTAAGCAAGGAGACCGCACAGGTGGTCGCCAAGGAAATGGATGCAGCGATCCGCGCCATCCTCAGCAAGCACGGGCTCGAGGTCGGCAAGACCTCGATGGGCTACGGCGAGTGGTTCGACTTCAAGGTCACCGCAGTCGCTGTCAGCCTCGGAGACAACGGGGTCAACCTCGCCTCTAAGGAGGCCACCTACTTCAGCAAGTTCGGCTACACAGCCTACGATGACAACTTCAACGCCACCGAACTCATCGCCCCTCTCGGCACCAAGTTCACGCACCTCCTCAAGGATTACGCCTTCGCAGGCGTGGACGCTAAGAAGCGCAAGACCCCCATCGTGGCTCTGGACATCAAGGCAGGCAAGGTCGTCTACTTCGCTGAGGCCATCATCGCTCGCATCAACGATGCAGCCAATGAGAAGGCAGGTGCGTGAGATGGCGACCACGACTGAACCCCAATACCTCGGCACCTTCACCATCTGGGGGGAGGAAGGCATCGCTGTCTACACCTCCTACGACATCATCTACCCTGTCACGACCTGCTGTGAGGCCACAGCCAAGGGGACAGAGTGGGGCATCTGCTGTCGTGCCTGCTACGAGGAGGTCGATGGCCTGTTCGGCATGGCATGGAACGCAGAGGAGTGGGCGAGGGACATCGCTGAGGGTCGCATCAGAGAGCAGGCCAAGGCATGAGCGAGCCCATCACCTATCGGATCGCGATTGAGTTCACGACCAATCGCCCCCTCACCATTCCGGAACTCGTTGACCTCGGAGGGCAGGCATGGACGCAGGTGCATGAGCCCAATGAGGAGCAGGAGAACATGGACGACCCCTACGACACGATTGACCCTGACCTGCGTCTCTGGATCGGAGACAACGAGGTCGCCGGGCTCGACCCGAAACCCGTGTTCCACGCCCATACGACGTGGTATGAGTTCTTCGAGGAGGGCAACGACAGCGACGACGTGGACGATGTCGACTGGCATTGCTTCGCCAATGAGGCAGACGCTGAGGCACTCGCTCAGAAGTGGCTGAAGCCTGACGCATGGGCTCCGATGAGCAGAGTGCGAGTCCATGTCACCACCATCGTGGTTCCGGAATGGGCATACCGCTACCTCAATGAGGAGACGACCGATGTCCCTGTGGACGACTTCTCGGACTGGCTCTCGGACTACATCTGGGACAAGGATCACCGCATCGCAGAGCGCATGAGGGTCTGGTTGGCCTCCTAGCCTCCACGATCTCGGTCACCTTGACCCCGAACGACCCTCGGCTCTCCCCCTAAAGGAGCCGGGGGTCGCTTCGTTTTCGCTACGATGCAGCCATGCCATTCGGACCGTACCGAGACTTCGATGACTGCGTCGCCAAGAACAGCGACAAGGCCGACCCTGAGGCGTACTGCGCGACTGTGGAGCGAGAGGTCGGGAGTTCTACCACATCCGCGACGCCCGGTGCTACATTGACGAGGATGAGACTCCAGATCGTACCTGTCGCTGATGACCCCCGAGAGACGGACCCGTCCGAACTCGGGAACTCTGTCTCGGTCGAGGTGGAGGTCCATCAAGGTCACGAGATGGAGGACGAGATGGACGAGGACGAGATGCTGATGCCAGAGGATGGCGAGATCGTGGACGACGTGGAGGCAGAGGACGAGGGTGCTCCAGACAGCCCGGAAGAGCCTGAGGACTTCCACACCATGATGGTCGTGGAGGGAGTCTGGACGGGCGACGGACGCTACATCGAGGAGGGGGCTCTCTCATGGCGAGACCTGCCCCTGCCCCTCATGGCGACCAACCGCACCACCGAGGGTCACATGAACGCAGTCCTGATCGGCAGGCTGACACGGATCGAGCGCATGGGTCGCGAGGTTCACGCCTACGGGTCCTATGTCAAGACCGACGACCCAGAGGCCATGAGCCTCCAGAGCCTCGTCCGAAACGGCGAGCTTCGTGGGGTCTCTGTCGATCTCGACTCCCTTGAGTACGAGGTCATCGTCCCCAGCGAGATGCCAGAGGAGACGGTCGACCCTGCCACCGGAGAGGTCGCTGTCCCGATTGACGACCTCAAGATGCGAGTCACATCGGCTCGGATCATGGGATGCACAGTCGTCCCCTTCCCAGCGTTTCAGGAGGCCTTCATTGAGAACGTCGCAGCCCTGACCGCCTCGATGATGCTCCGATCCGAGGTCACCGGGTACATCACCCAGTTCGCCTCCTACGATGACATCGACTTCACGCCTCCTCAGGGAGCCCGAGATGAGGCTGCTAAGGGTCTCGAGTGGCGATCCGAGTTCGGTCGTGGAGGCACAGAGGTCGGCGTGGCACGGGCTCGAGACATCTCCAACGGTAAGAACCTGTCACCTGACACGGTCAACCGGATGGTCTCGTACTTCGCTCGCCATGAGGTCGACAAGCAGGGCGAGGGCTGGAGCCCCGGCGAGGATGGGTTCCCGTCTGCCGGACGCATCGCATGGGCTCTGTGGGGTGGAGACCCCGGCATGGCATGGGCGAACAAGGTCCAGCGATCCATGAACGCTCGCGAGGAGCAGGGCTCAATCCTTGCCTCAGGCCACCCGATCGAGGCTCCTGTCGTTCCCCCGTCTGCATGGTTCACCAATCCGAAGCTCGCAGAGCCGACCCCCCTGACGGTCGATGACTCAGGCCATGTGTATGGTCACCTCGCAGTCTGGGGTCAATGCCACGTCGGGTTCGGAGATCGGTGCATCCAGCCCCCTCACTCACCTGCCGCCTACGCCCACTTCCTCACCGGAGAGATTCTGTGCGATGACGGTCTCAGGTTCCCGGTCGGGCAGATCACGATGAACTCAGGCCACGCGCCCCAGCAGGCATCGGCCTCACAGACTGCAGCGCATTACGACAATACGGCGATGGCTGCTGCTGATGTGACAGCAGGCGAGGACGAGTTCGGCATCTGGGTCGCCGGGGCATTGCGTCCCGGGCTCCGTGGCGAGGATGTCCGTGCGCTCATGGCCTCCGATGTCTCCGGTGACTGGCGACGGATCGGAGGAGCCCTCGAGTTGGTGGCGATCCTTGCGGTCAATGTCCCCGGCTTCCCCAAGATCAGGGTCCGAGAGACCCTCGGTCTCGTGGCCTCCCTCTCGCTCCCGGCATACGAGGGAGACAGCAGTCGACGTGAAGCTCTGATGGCAAGTGCCGCGGATCGCATCGCATCATCCATCGGACGGTCCAAGACCGACCGCATCGCCGAACTGGCACGACGCATCAAGGGAGACAAGTAATGGGCTGTGGCTGTCGCAAGAACCGGGGCAACGATGCCCGGCAGGCTGATGTCTCAACGGGTCGCTACCAAGTGTGGCTCAACGGGTCCTACACGGGTCGAGCCTTCACCTCGCTCGGATCGGCGCAGACATACGCCAACCGGGTCGGGGGCGAGGTGCGGACCAGCCCGGGAGAAACTTCCTGACAATCGTTGACACTCGCCTCTAGGCGGTGTTACCATCACCCCAAGCTTCTGATCGCCTAGCGACAGAACAGCGATACCGGGCCTCGCTCAGTCGCGTCAAGAACCACCCACTTCCATTGACGGAGACAAGAGATGCAGACCGCACTTCCACAGAACATCAGCGAGGCAACCGATGAGGAACTCGCAACCGCAGAGACCACCTTGCTCGCAGAGTTCGACAAGATGATCGACGAGGGCTCGACCGAGGTCGCAGTCCTGACCGAGATCGCGGAGGCCGTTGAGGCTGTCCGTGGCGAAATCGCCAATCGCGTACAGGCAGCAGACGAAGCCGCACAGGCTGTCGCCCTGCTCGCCGAGCGCATCCGCCCGATCGCAGAGATCGACGGAGACCCGGAGGATGACTCCGAGGCAGAAGCCGACGGTGCTGACGATGCACCAGAGGACACCATCAACACCGAGGTCGAGGAGACCGAGGCCAACACCGAGGAGCGTGAACTCGTGACCGCGAGCGCAGACAAGACCACCCCCAAGGCTCCGTCAGCCCGTGCCGTTGCACGTCGCTCTCCGAGCCCCGAAGCACCGAAGCCGACTCCGGAAGTCGTCATCACCGCAGCAGCCGACATCCCCGGCTACGCAGGTGGAGCGCACATCGACAAGGTCGGCCTCGCCAAGGCGATGCACGCGAAGGCTCGCACCCTCTCCAATGGCTCGGGCTTCATCCCCGTCGCCTCGATCAACCTCCCGAACGAGAACAAGTTGGGCGTCGACATGGCGTACAACATGGATGTCCTCGAGCGCGTGACCGACCCGGCACAGTCGCTGACCGCAGCAGGTTGGTGCGCCCCGTCGAACAACCTCTACACGCTGTTCGGCATCGACGCGAGCGATGGTCTCATCGACCTCCCGACCGTCCAGATCACCCGTGGCGGTCTCAATGTTCCGAACTTCATCGGCATCACCGCAGCCGACGAGGCTCTCTGGAACTGGACCGAGGCAGATCAGGACGACGCAGAGGCCACCAAGCCCTGCCTCTACATCCCCTGCCCGAGCTTCACGGACTACCGCCTCGCTGCTGAGGGTCTCTGCCTCACCAACGGCAACCTCACCGACCGGGCGTTCCCCGAGTTGACCTCGCGCTTCGTCTCGCTGACGATCAACGCTCACCTCCACCGCCTCTCCGGTGTCATCACACAGGAGATCGTGGACTCGGCGACCGCAGTCACGATGGACGCAGTCGCGTCATCCGCAGCAGGCTCGATCCTCAACGCCATCGACGTGCAGGTCGCTGACTACCGCTCGCAGTACCGCATGGCGGTCGGATCGGTGCTCGAGGCCGTGTTCCCGCTCTGGGTCAAGGAACTCATCCGTGCCGACTTCGCAATGCGTGTCGCCCCCGGCTACAGCAATGTGTCGGACGCAGACATCGACGCACACTTCTCGGCTCGCAAGGTCCGCGCCCAGTTCATCCACGACTACCAGCCGATGTACGCAAGCGCACCCAAGGAAGCGTTCCCGACCACGGTCCAGTTCCTGCTCTACCCGGCAGGTGGCTATGTCCGTGGCGACGGTGGCACGATCGACCTCGGCGTCGTCCGCGACAGCGTCCTCAACGCGACCAACGACTACACCGCAGCATGGACCGAGCAGATGTACCTCGTGGCACAACTCGGACCGGATGCTCGCAAGGTCACGGTCAACTACGCAGTCGACGGCGTGACGGGCTGCTGCCCCACCGCCTAGTCGTCGCACGACCACTCAACCACTCACAACTCCGCACAGATAGGACAGGCCGATGGGATCGAACCTCAGCACATGGCAACTCGTAGAAGCACCTGCTGTCGTTCCGCATCCCTTCGGTCTGTTCTCTGTTGCAGAGCCCCGACTCACGACTGATGAGCACTGGCGTCTCGGTGTCCAGTGGCAGTCGCAGGGATGCATCGAGGACTACATCACCTACGGTCAATGCATCTCCGGGGGCGAGACGTCGCTGACATCGAACTCAGCGTGTGTCGTCAAGCAGTACGAGCCCTTCACCGTCTACGCCTACAACACGGACGCGATCCCGGGACACTCGCTCGCAGAGCATCGTGACCAGACCGTTCAGCGTCTCATCAACGGCGAGCAACTCGCAGCAGAGCGGAAGCTCTGGGCTGACATGATCGCCGGAGCAGATGCGACAATCAACGCATCGGCCTACACGCCGACGTACGCCCTCGCTGTCGCCGAGCAGGCCATCGCTGAGGCGTATCCCGGCACGGGCATCATCCACATGAGCCGACAGGCTGCGACAGTCCTCTGGGAGAACCTCATGGTCTCCGGTGGACGGATGCAGACACTCATCGGCACTCCAGTCGTGGTGGGAGCCGGGTACGACAATGCCTCAGGCAATCCCATCGCCACCTCCGACCTGTTCGCCACGGGTCCAGTCATCCTCTACCGTGGGGATGTGGACACACGCGAGCAGGCCATCGACAAGGCTCACAACGAGGTCTCGTACATCGCCCAGAGGGACTATGTCCTCGGCTGGGATTGCTACGCGATCCGTGTCAACACAACCCTCGACCGCCCGGTCTCATAGAAGGAGAACCCTCAATGTCCACACAGATTCTGAAGAGCATCAAGGGCAAGGTCGTCCGACTGACCCGTCTCGACTCCTGCGGCGACGTGGTCTACGGATCATGCTCGTCACTCGTCTCGGAGTGCTTCGTCAGCGTGACGCTTTCCGGAGAGTTCGAGGCTGGCACGGAGTTCGTCCAGAAGTCGGCATGGGGCGACCTGTGCATCAACGACAAGGACCCCGACATCCTGAAGCGCGTCAATGTCACGATCGAGTTCGCCGAACTCAACCCTGACGCTCTGGACTTCATCACGGCCTCCAACCCTGTGACGAGCGGATCAAACACGATCGGCGCATCGTGGGGAACCGACCCGAACGAGACCTCCTTCGCACTCGAGGTCTGGACCAAGCGCACCGGGGTGGACTGCAACCCAGTCGCTCCAGAGTGGGGCTACTTCTCCATCCCCTATGTTCGCAACGGCAAGATCGACGGGGACATCACCATCGAGAACAACTCGCTCACGGTCTCGCTCATGGGCGAGGCCTTCGGCGCACCTGCCTCATGGGCATCGACCCCCTATGACGAAAACCCATTCGTGGCATCGTTCCCGGCAGGGGACATCTTCGGCATGGTTGTCACCACCACCCAGCCCCCGGCAGATACCGACGGCTGTGTTGCTCTGGCTGAGTAGCAGCCACAGACACTCGAGGTCATAACAACGGCGACAGCGACGTCAGAAAGGTAGGGATCGCGCCATGAACTGTGATGACTGGCCGATCCAGTGGCCTTGCGACATCAGCACAGAGGACGAGGACCTCGTCCTGCTCGCTCGCCAATCAGCCCAGCAGATGCTGTGGGCTCTCTCAGGTCGACGCTTCGGCATCTGCACCACCACAGAGGAATACTCGATGCCCTGCTCTGGGGGCTGTGCGTTCCCGTGGGGCTACGACTTCGGTCCCGGTGTGGAGTGGAGGCTCCAGCGTGATTACGGCCTCGCATACCCTCGCCTGTGCTGTCGCATCCGTCTCGCCCAGACCCCTGTCCGATCCGTCGACCTCGTCCTGCTCAATGGCGAGATCATGGACCCAGCCGACTACCAACTCCAACGCGGTCAACTCGCCCGACTCGGGGAGTGCTGGCCTTGCGAGCAGGAGTGTGAGGTCGCTCCGATCTCAGTCACTTACACCTACGGCATCGACGTGCCAGCCCTCGGTCAACTCGCCCTCGGAGAACTCGCCTGCGAGCTTCTCGCCGGGCTCAATGGAGGCGACTGTCGTCTGCCCTCCAACGCTGTCGCAGTCACCCGTCAGGGCGTGACCGTCGATCTCGGCGATGCTGCAGTCCTCATGGCGCAGAACCGCATCGGCCTCCCAATCTCGGACGCTTTCATCCGGGCTGTCAACCCCGGCAAACTCCATCAGCCGTCCGGGGTCTACTCCCCTGACCTCCCGAGGCGTGTCCGGTGAATGACCGCCGATCCGCACAGTCCGTCTCTAACTGGCTCCTCTGCCTGATCGACGAGGCACTCGTTCAGGCTGGACGAGATGCCATCAACCGGGCGTACGTCGCAGCAGGTCAGATCGCATGGGATGACTGCTGTGGGATGCTCGTCGTGGGTCCTGAGCGCGTGTACCGATCCGTCGAGTTCCCCAATGAGGCCAACGGTCCAGAGTATTGCGACAAGGGCGACCTCACTCTCGATCTCGTGGTCGTGCTCGTGCGATGCGTCCCGGTGGTCAACGACCGAGGACAGGCTCCTTCCGGAAAGGACCTGAACGACGCCTACACGAACATCCTCGAGGACGCTGCAATCGTCTGGAACTCCATCGACTGCGCTGATCTCCCGGCAGATTGGATGAGAGCCAACCTCTCGCAGACATTCGTGGGAGCCAATGGAGGATGCATCGGGGTCGAGACTCGCGTTACGATTGGCCTGTCTCAGAAGGTCTGGAGTATCTAATGCCTGCCAATCCAACCAAGCCAGCGGCGACGTGGCGCATCCTCGTGGATCAAGGCAAGACATTCGACAGGACGCTCATCTACAAGGTCGGGGGAGTCCCCTTCGACAACACCGGGTTCGGAGCCCGGATGCAGGTACGTCGCAACTACAACTCAGTCACGCCCGTGCTGTCGCTGTCCTCGACTGCCGGGACAATCGTCCTCGGTGGAGCCAATGGTCAGATCGGGTGGTCGGTCTCAGCGATCGACATGGAGGACCTCATCGGCGAGTATGTCTACGATCTCGAACTCTATGACCTCACCGATCCAGACATCGTCATCGGCATCGTGCGTGGAACCATCGTCTCCCGTGCAGAGGTGACCCATTGAGCGCAGAGGACTGCTGTCCAGAGGCCGAACTCATCGAGACTCAGGCCACGCTCGTCGTGGAGGACGACTGCTCTGTCATCGTTGAGGTGACGAGTGGTGCTCAGGGCGACCCGGGACCGACAGGTCCGACAGGACCCACCGGAGCGACAGGACCCACAGGACCCACAGGTGCTATGGGGACAACGGGTCCGACTGGACCTCAAGGAGTCACAGGACCCACGGGTCCTCAAGGAATACAGGGTCTCACTGGAGCGACGGGTCCGACTGGACCGACAGGCGCACAAGGCATCCAAGGAGTCACAGGACCCACGGGTCCAACCGGGGCTCAGGGCATCCAAGGCGAGACAGGACCCACCGGATCGACAGGTCCGACAGGACCCACGGGTGCTCAAGGAGTGCAGGGACCGACTGGACCTCAGGGCATACAGGGGGTCACGGGTCCCACCGGGGCGCAGGGAGCCACAGGTCCTCAGGGATTGCAGGGTCCGACTGGCGCAGTAGGACCGACGGGTCCCACGGGTCCGCAGGGCATCGACGGTCCCACAGGTCCCACCGGACCACAAGGAGTCACAGGTCCGACAGGACCCACGGGTGACATCGGACCTCAGGGACCGACTGGACCCACGGGACCGACTGGACCACAAGGAGAGACAGGTCCTACTGGACCGACAGGACCCACGGGTGCAACAGGCGACACAGGTCCGACTGGCGCAGCCTCCACGGTCACAGGTCCGACTGGACCGACAGGTCCTGCCGGGCAGTCCTCGAGCTTCTACAACTATCAGACACACACGACGACCCTCACTGGCGATCCCGGCAATGGACACGTCGGCTACAACAATGCGACGCAGACAGCAACGACACTCCTGCGAATCAACCACCTCGACGAGAGCAACAACGACATCGACCTGTTCCTCGGCCAACTCAAGCCCGGCGACTATGTCTACATCCAAGATCGCAACAACTCGACCAACTTCCAGAACTTCATCGTCAATGGCACAGTCGTAGATCATGGCAACTCGTGGCTCGATGTCCCTGTCGCGTATGTGACCTCTGGTGGCACAGGTACGACCAACTTCCAGAACAATCATCAGGTCCTCCTCGTCATCGCAGTCGTAGGTCCAACAGGACCGACGGGTCCGACGGGACCGACAGGTGCAGCGAGCACAGTCACCGGACCGACAGGACCGACAGGTCCGACAGGTTCCACCGGGCCAACAGGAGACACAGGTCCTCAGGGTCCCACAGGTCCTCAGGGGATTGCCGGGCCAACGGGTCCAACGGGTCCACAAGGAGACCTCGGACCGACAGGTCCGACTGGATCGCAAGGCATACAGGGTCCGACAGGTCCAACAGGCGCACAAGGAGCGACTGGACCGCAGGGCGACGTGGGTCCAACAGGTCCGACCGGGGCTGTAGGTCCGACAGGTCCTCAGGGAGACATCGGTCCGACAGGACCTCAAGGCGAGACTGGACCCACCGGACCGACAGGTCCTCAGGGTCTCCTCGGACCGACAGGTCCGACTGGCGATACTGGACCAACAGGCGCAGCCTCGACCGTGACTGGACCGACTGGCGACACAGGTCCGACTGGACCCACAGGACCACAAGGCATACAGGGCGTGACAGGTCCTCAGGGCGAGACTGGACCGACAGGTCCCATCGGTCCGACAGGTCCAACCGGGGCGACAGGTGCAGCGTCGACCGTCACAGGTCCGACAGGCGCAACGGGTCCAACCGGGGCGACAGGTCCTCAAGGCATCCAAGGTCCCACGGGTCCGACAGGTGCGACTGGAGCAGAGGGTCCGACTGGACCGACTGGACCCATCGGCGCAACGGGTCCGACTGGACCCACGGGTGCAGCCTCAACAGTCACGGGACCGACGGGTGCGACAGGATCGACTGGACCAACAGGTGCGACGGGCGACTTCACGGTCGCGCAGACACTCAACGCCCAGACGACGTCCTACACCCTCGTGGCCTCTGACCTCGGAAAGATGGTCACGCTCACGAGTGGCTCGGCTCTGACCCTCACGGTCAACGCATCTCTCGGGCTGTCTGCCGGGCAGAGCATTGACATCATCCAACTCGGCGCAGGTCAGGTCACGGTCTCTGGATCAGGCGTGACCCTCAACGGCACACCGGGTCTGAAGCTCCGAGCCCAATACTCAGCAGCGACTGTCTACTGCGTGGGCTCCAACTCGTACGTCGTCATCGGCGATCTGAGCGTCTAATGCCAATCCACCGAGGGTCCTTCGGGGGGTCGGTGAACCTGAAGCCGACAGCGTCGATCACCTCTGCCGACCAGAACCAAGACAGGGCAATCCTGTACGGATCGGTCAATGCACAGGGAGCATCGACCTCGGTCCAGTTCCAATACACCACGGACTCAGGCTTCGGGTCTTTCTCCACGGTCCCCGCGAGCCAGAGCCCCGTCACCGGGTTCTCGGCAACCACGGTCTCAGCGACCATCACCGGGCTCGCCAATGCCACGACGTACTACTACCGCATTGTCGCCACGAACAGCATCGGATCGGTGACCACAGGGAGCGGATCGTTCAAGACATGGGGGCTCATCCAGTACGCCAACGGCACACCGGGATCGTATGGAGTCGCAATCCCAGTCGGTGCCGGGACAGCCCCGACCCTCAGGTATGTGTTCATCTACGGAGGTGGTGGTGGTGCTGGCTACGCAGGTGGTGGTGGTGGTGGTTATCGCCTCCGCGACACCTACAACTTCTCTGGCACCAATGGAGTCATCACAGTCCTCGTCGGTGGTGGAGGTGGAGGAGTCGGCGGTGGAGGTGGCACGAGCTACATCACAGGAGCCAACCTTGCGACCCTCGATGCCGGGGGTGGAGGTGGAGGTGGCACAGGCTACGGATCGAGTGGTGGTGGTGTCGGCTATGGCGACAACCCCGGCTACGGCGGTGGCACGGGTGCAGCGGTCTACAACAAGGACGGCTCCATCCTCGAACACGCCAATGGTGGAGGCGGTGGCATCGGTGGTCCCGGTGGCAACTCGTACGGATCAGCGAACACTCAATACGGTGGCGCAGGAGGCACGGGTGGAACGGCCTATGGCTGGAACGGCGGTGCAGGTGGTGGTGGCTACGGCTCAATCGGCACAGGTGGCAATGGCGCATACCACGGATGGGGCTCTGGTGGTCAGGGCATCAACGGCGGTGGATCGAGTGGTCTCGTCACCTTCTACTACTATGGGGCTGTATGACCATCCCTGACTTCTCTCCTCACGCGGTCCAGTCGGACAAGATGTTCTACATCCTCGACGCGATCGAGGCAGACGACGTCACGCTCGTCCGTCGCACACCTGCCGGGGATGAGGCCTTCACCGAGTTCACCTCATGGCGACTCCCGACGGGTCAGGTGCTCCTCGCCTTTCCGGAACACTTCAGGCTCGCCACCAAGGGCAACCTCGTCGCCCGTGCCGAGGATCAGGAGGAGATCGTCAACCTCGTCCTCTACGATCGCCTCCGACCTCACTATGACCGAGGGACAGCGATGCCAACAGGCGAGAAGGGCGTGTTCTGCTTCCTTGACTCACAGCCGATCCATGATCCGAGAGACGAGTGGAGGTGCGACACCACGGCCTACGGACCGCTCAAGTACCTAGCCCCCGGCGAGGAGCGTCGAGTCCTCCTCTCCGATCTCGCACAGATCAAGACCTACGAGCCAGTGCTCTCGGTCAATGGAGTGGCACACCTCGTCTATCTCCAACGCGAGGACGACGAGGAGGCGAGAGACTATGTGGTCAATGCAGAGCCTGTTCCTTTCTGTGCTGTGACGCTCTCTGAGATGCTGAAGCTCGTGTATGAGTGGGCAATCGTCGCCGAGCCCCCCTTCTCCAGCCCTGACCCCATCGCACAGGACGCGAGGGACTTCCTCGCAGCACTCAGGTTCCAGCCATCCATCGTGGCGAACCAGACGGAGATGCAGGTCGCCCGGTACATCCGAGGCCACGAGGACGCACGTCGCCGACCCTCCAATCCTCAGGACAACTCAGACGAGCTTCGCCTGTTCCTCAAGCGCAGGGTCGCCCACGGCTCCCTCGCCGGGGCATTGTCCCTGTACCCGGGATCAGGAGACATCGCTCAGGCTGTGGAGATTGACCTCGCAACCATCGAGAGCGACTACGCCTCGACGCTGTTCTACTTCGGGGTCGACCCTCAGGGACACGCCTTCGCCCGTGCTGAGGAAGGCATCGCAGCCATTGACCCAGAGCGTCAGATCGGTGGTCAGGCCTTCATGCGCCTCAAGGTCGCAGCCCTCCAGCAGAAGCTTGAGATCGCGACCCTCCTGCGAGACAACCCCTCTGCCGACATCTGACGGCACTACACTCGGTCCGATGCGGATCGCTGTCTACACGATTGCCCTGAACGAGGAGCAGTTCGTCAAGCGATGGGCAGACTCGGCTCAGGAGGCCGACCTCCTGCTGATTGCCGACACCGGGTCAACAGACGGGACCGTCTCCATCGCCCGATCCCTCGGGATCGAGGTCGCTCGGATCGGAGTCGCCCCGTGGAGGTTCGATGATGCTCGCAATGCGTCGCTCGCCCTGCTCCCGAGCTACATCGACCTGTGCATCGCCCTCGACATGGACGAGGTCCTCGTCCCCGGTTGGAGAGCCCATCTCGAGGCCATTTCCCCGGCAACGACCCGACCGAGGTACAGGTATGTCTGGTCATGGCAGGCAGACGGATCGACAGGCCTGACCTACGGAGGCGACAAGATACATCGCCGGGCTGGCTACCGATGGCGACATCCGGTGCATGAGACCCTGACCCCAGTCCTGCCCGAGGTGCAGGAGTGGATCGGGCTCGAGATACACCACCACCCGGATCACACCAAGTCTCGGGGGCAGTATTTCCCCCTGCTCGATCTCGCCCGTCGAGAGGCTCCACAGGACGACAGGACAGCGTTCTATTACGCCCGAGAGTTGTTCTACCACGGGCGACATCCTGAGGCCATTGAGGAGTTCCAGAGGTTCCTCGCCCTGCCGACTGCGACGTGGGCTCCTGAACGGGCAGCAGCCATGAGGTACATCGCCAAGATGGGACACGATCCGCATCGGTGGTTCACTCTGGCGACGTTGGAGAGCCCTGATCGGCGTGAACCGTGGGTCGACCTCGCCCAGTACCACCACAACCAACGAGACTGGGAGGCCTGTCTGATGACAGCCAACCGGGCTCTCGCAATCCGAGAGCGACCGATGGAGTACCTCTGCGAGCCAGAGGCGTGGGGAGCGAGACCGCACGACCTCGCCTCGATTGCGCTCTGGCATCTCGGTCGCCACCCAGAGGCTCTCGAGGCCTGTGAGACAGCCATCGCCCACGACCCCGGGGATGGTCGACTCAGGAGCAACCGGGAGTTCTTTCTTCTCGCCCTCAATCAGGAGTAGTCTGTCGAGATGGCAACGACGCGAGCACGACAGACCAAGGCCACGACCACCCAGCAACCCCAGCCCGAGGTCGCAGTTGCGGTCCTGTTCGAGCGTCTAGGTCATGTCATGGAGAAGGTGGACAACCTCTCAGCGAAGCTCGACGAGCAGGACGCTCGCCGATCCGAGCACCTCAAGGAACTAGAAGCTCGGGTCGTGGAGATTGAGAGTCAGGTCTCTGGCGTCCGGTGGTTCCTTGCCGGGGTCGCTGTCGCTGGCGGTGCAATCGGTGGATCGGTGGCGGCAGGAGTCGCCAAGGCACTCGGCCTCGGCTGATGTCCACGTCGGTCAAGATCGACCAATCAGCCCTCCGTGCTCTGATGGCGAGTCCTCAGGGACCCGTCTGGATTGACATCCAGAGGCGCACCAACCGAGTCCTCAACCAAGCCCGGCGCAATGCCCCGGTCGATGAGGGACGACTCAGGGGCTCGATTGCGATGGAGATGCGCTCGTACAACGGGAACCCAGTCGGTCGCGTCGGAACCAATGTCGAGTACGCCCTCTATGTCCACGAGGGGACGGGGCTCGAGGCAGGCAAGGGCTACATCGTCCCGGTTCGCAAGAAGGTGCTGGCGTGGCCTGCCAAGAACAACTCAGGCGTCGGTCGCAGGCGATACAAGGCAGGGGCGACGCAGGCGTATGTGTATGCCAAGCGATCGCGAGGAGTCAAGGCTCGCCCGTTCCTGCGAGACGCTCTGTCTGCAGCCCTGAGGTAGCACCCCCCTTTCTGCTACCATCAACTCCATGACACGCCAGAGAGCATTCCAGACAGCAGCAGCCCGTCGCCGAGCCAATCCGATCGAGTGGGTGATTGACGATGTGACCGTCCGACTGCGACCGTCCGTCGACCTCCTCGAGATCGCCGACCTCGTGGATGCCTTGCAGGCTCCAGCCCCGGAGGGAGTCAACGACGTCAAGGCTGCACAGATGAAGCGAGAGACATTCCTCGAGATTGTGCGTCACTTCCTCGAGCCCGGCGCACATGAGGCGTTCGCCTCGGTCGCTCCCGATCTCGACTTCGGGATGCTGACCGACATGATTCAGGACCTCGTTCAGGAATACACAGGTCAGGCAAACCCTACGCAGGAGCAGTCGTCGTCGGATGGGTCGTCCGAAACTGGGAACAGTTCGACGGCTGGTGCTCCGGTAGAGGCCTAGACGCAATCCAACTCTCGGCAGACAGAGCGGTCAATGCGTACCTCTATGCCATCAAGGAACACGCCGATGAGAACACGCTCGCCCAGATCGAGGAGGCATTGACCCCACCACGCGAGTACCGCGTGAGCGGAGTCCCGGCATGGTACGGATCAGACGACGATGCGTGGGCAGAGTTCGCTCGACAGAGCAGATGATCGACCAATCCCGGGGTAACAGGCGTGTCGCCCCGGGATTGGTCTCCCATAGCACATCGGATTGCTCTACACTTGCACCATGCCCCAAGTCGGAGAGACATACATCGAGGTCCGTGCCGACACATCCAAGGTCGGCAAGGACATCGAGCAGGGTGTCACCGAGGAGGTCAAGAAGGCCGAGAAGGCCGTCGGTCGATTCGCCGATGCGTGGAAGAAGGTGGAACTCAAGGGTCCTGCCGGGGAGATCAAGAACCTCACGGACAAGGCCGTGGTCCCAGCAGGCATCGCCCTCACCGCAGTCACCGGGGCGTTCGGCCTGTTCGCCAAGCAGGCTGAGGAGGCTGCAATCGCCCAGAGGCGACTCGGGGCAGTCCTCAACTCAATGGGCTACCCAGAGGCCACAGATCGCGTCTCCAAGTACGCCGACACCCTCGAGCGCAACCTCGCAGTCGACGGGGAACTCATCAAGGCCACCCAGACGAAGCTCGCCACCTTCGCCAACCTGACCGCCACCATCAACGAGTCCGGGGGTGCGTTCGACCGTGCCACGGTCGCAGCCCTCGACCTTGCTGCTGCAGGGTTCGGATCGGCTGAGACCAACGCTGTCCAACTCGGCAAGGCTCTCCAAGACCCGGTCAAGGGCATCGGGGCTCTCGCTCGGGCTGGCGTGACCTTCACAGCGCAGGAGAAGGAAAAGATCAAGACCCTCGTCGAGTCAGGGCAGACCCTCCAAGCGCAGGACATGATCCTCAAGGCGATCGAGACACAGGTGGGAGGCACAGCCGAGGCCTCCAAGTCGGGCTTCGCCGAGATGAAGATTGCCCTCGAGAACGCCGGGGAGGCCATCGGCACAGTCCTCCTCCCCGTCATCGAGAAGGTCGCGAGCATCTTCACGTCGTTCGCCTCCTTCGTGGAGGATCACACCACGACGTTCATCGTGCTCGGATCAGCGATCGGTGTCGTCGCCGGGGCAGTCGTCGCGGTCAACACAGCCCTCAAGATACAGATGGCTCTGATGACCCTGTCCAACGGCATCAAGGCGACCTACGCCCTCATCACCGGGACAGAGACCGCAGCAGTCACCGCCCAGACCGCAGCGACGACCGCAGCGACCGCAGCCCAGACAGGTCTGAACACCGCGATGGCTCTCAATCCGATCGGCATCATCGTGGTCGCCATCGGAGCCCTCATTGCCGGGTTCGTGCTGGCGTACAAGAAGATCGACTGGTTCCGCAACGGGGTCAACAAGGTCCTCAACCTCATCATCGGGTACTTCGAGTTCATGGTCAATGCGTGGATCAAGGTCATCAACGCCTTCACGTCGGGCATCAACAAGTTCACCGGGCTGTTCAGCAAGGTCGGCATCGACATCCCCAAGATCGGGCAGATCGCAGAGGTCACCTTCGGACGGATTGGCGATGCAGCGACCAAGGCAGCAGGCTCCGCAGCAGACTTCCGGAAGGCCGAGGAGGCCTCGATGGAGGCCTATCGCAAGGGCAAGAAGGAGGCGACCGAGGAGACGACGACCTTCACCGGGGCAATCGACAAGGCAGGGGAGGCAGCCAAGGCAGCAGCAGCCAAGGTCAAGACCCTCCGCGACGAGATGGGCAAGGGCTTCGTCGACTCCCTCAAGGGTGCCGGGGATGTCCTTGAGAAGGCTCGCAAGGCGTTCTCCGACTTCGCCATCGACGTGGGCAAGGCCGTCACGAGTGCGTTCTCCTTCAAGGATGCCTACGACTCCGGCAAGGAGACCGGGGGTGGGTTCCTCAAGGCTCTCAACGATCAGGCGGTCAAGGTCCAGAACTTCGGGGTGCTCGTCAATCGCCTCATCGCAGCAGGCATCTCAGAGCAGGCTCTCCAGCAGGTCCTCGCAGCAGGCGCAGACGCTGGATCGGCAATCGCCACCGAGCTTCTGTCGACCGCCGATGGTGTGCTCAAGGCCAACAACCTGACCGCGCAGGTGCAGGAGGTCGGCAACCAGATCGGGCTCAACGCTGCAGGAACCTTCAAGCAGGCAGGCGTGACCGCAGGCGAGGCTCTCGTTGCCGGGGTCACGTCGGTCATCAACAACTACAAGATCAAACTCCAGAACAAGAAGCTCACCTCCAAGCAACTCGCCAAACTCCAAAAGGACTTCGCAGTCGACATCGAGTTCGTGTTCCAGCAGGCTCCACAACTCGCCAACGGAGGCATCTTCTCAGGCCGTCAGCCTGCCATCATCGGCGAGGCTGGAGCAGAGGCAGTCATCCCCCTGACGCGACCCCAGAGGGCTCTCGATCTCATGCAACAGTCGGGGCTCGCTGGCCTTGCTCGATCTGCCGGGGCTGCTGTGAACATCGAGAGTGCGACCTTCGTGGAGCCGATTGACGCTCAACTCCTCGCAGCCAAGGTCATGGTCGCCGAGAGAACTAGGAGTTTCGCCCAATGATGTACCTGACAGACCCGGTGCTGGGTCGCCTCGATCTGGACTGCGTGGACGGATTCGTGGTAACAGAGTTCGAGATCGGCTGGCCTGAGGTCCGCGAGGTCACGACTCCCCGATCGCTGTCTGACGGATCGGTCGACACCACGACCTACCTCGGCAAGCGACCCGTCACGGTCGCCCTCCGATACGACCAGACGAAGCTCGCCACCCAGAACCTGCTCGACCTCGTGACCCCATTCCTGTCGCCCCGATACAGGCCTCAACTCGTCTGGACCGTCCAACAGTCGGGAGACGGATGCCCCGGTCCTGCGGCATCTGTGGAGACTGTGAGATCGCTCAGGGTCCGAGGCGTGGATGGACCGCTCGTCGTCAACGCCCCCAAGTACCTCTCCATGGTCCTGCAATGGGTCGCTCAGGACCCGTACACAACCGGGCTCGATCAGTCATGCGCTGTCGCCCTCATCACCGGGAGCGAGGAGTTCGGGCGCACCTATGACCTCGACTTCGACCGTGAGTATCCCTACAGCCCTCAGTATGGAGTCACGTCGTTCACGCCCCTCGGCAATGCCCCGATGGACTGGACAGGGACAGTCACAGCAGAGGTCACGAGTCCCGAGCTTCTCATCAACGACACCACCATCACCTTCGCTGGGCTCTCGCTCCTGCCCGGGCAGACCATCAACATCGACACGCAGGAGCGCACCATCCTTCGCAACAACGACCCCAACGACTCCATCTACGGCTACACCAACTTTCAGGACTGGACATGGGATGACATCCGTCTGACCCCCGGCGAGAACCAGATCAGGCTGCAGGCGACCTCGTACACGGGCTCGCCATCGTTCACGCTCTGCTGGTACGACAAGTGGTTCGCCTGACCCATGCCCGGCACTTATCTCGCAGCCTTCGGTCCGTCCACCGGGACCACACCCACGCAGGTCCTGACCTTCTTCGATGAGTGGCAGATGACCAAGAACCTCGACGACGGATGCACCTTCGCCTTCACGTCGCCCGGTGACTCACTCCCCGGCGTGGAGATCACCGAACTAGACACCGACATCTGGCTCTACCTTGACGGGGTGCTCATCGAGCGGTTCCGAGTGCTCGAGGTCGTGCAGGACTGGGCGTATGACGGCAGGAACACCATCGCGGTCTCCTGTTGCTGCTACCGCCGACTGCTCGGCTCACGGTATGTCAACTCGCCCCTCGCCTACACGGCTGTCTCGCAGGGCGACATCGTCTGGAACCTGATCCAGCACACCCAGAGCCAGACCAACGGCAACCTCGGTATTACCCTCGGATCGGCAGGACCAATCGTCCCCCGAGATCGGGCGTACGAGATCGGAGCGAACATCCTCGACTCAATCGTGGAACTCTCCCAGATTGACCTCGGCATCGTCTGGCGCATCGACGCGACCGGGTCGCTCATCATCACGCAGGTCCCCTCGACCTATCCAGCCCCCAATCCTCAGCCTGTCGTCCTCGGAGCCAATGCCCTGACCATCAAGAAGCCAAGCGGATCGGCTCTCTTCGGCAACGTCGCCATCGTCACAGGTGACTCAGTCGCGACCACTCCTGTCGTCGCCACGACTGCCGGGCTATCGACCGATCCTCGAGGCAGGTGGGAGAAGTTCCGAGGCCTGCCTCAGGAGCAGACTCAGGCCAACCTCACCCAGCAGGCCAACGGCATCGTCACGACATCCCAGAGCCCCCAGATCGTGTACGACTTCACGCTCGAGCCCGGACGATACTTCCTCGACTCCAACTACGACCTCGGCGAGGTCATCACGGTCGTCCAGCCAGCGACCATCGTCCCTACCTCTGCCAACCCGACCATCCCTCTCGTGACAGTCGCAGCATCAGCAGTCACCTGTCAGGTCATCTCCCAGTCCATCACCCTCTCAGCAGACGGTCTCGTGACCGTGGCGATGCAGGCCATCGCCCTACCCGACTGAGGTAGGGTTCTGACATGACGCGACCTCGGACCACAACCTCCCCGTCCGATGCTCTGGGCGCAACGCTCTCCGACACCAAGGGGCGGGTCAGCAACCTCGAGACCCTCGCCCACAGGCACGATCAGCCTGCCTCTGCTCTCGGACCCGTGGGGACAATCGTTGACTACATCGGGACGACAGCCCCGTCCGGGTGGGCAATCCTCGACGGATCGACAATCACCGGAGGTCAGACCCTGTACCCCGACCTCTGGGCAATCCTCCCGGCGAGCTTCAAGAGTGGGGCGAACATCGTGCTTCCGGACACTCGAGGGCGCGTGGCGGTCGGCCTCAACTCCTCAGACTCGTCCTTCGATGCAATGGGTGAGACCGGGGGAGCCAAGACTCACACCCTGACCGCAGCGGAGATGCCCTCTCACGACCACGGGGGGGTCACATCCATGAACGCCTACACCAACTTCCTCCGATTGGTCGCTGCAGTCGGCACGACGATGGAGAACAACCACCACGTCGGTCGTGGTGGGGGATCATTTGCTGATTACTCAGGCGACTTTCCCAATCATCAGCACTACATCTCGGCTGATGGAGGTGGTGGAGCGCACAACAATCTCCAGCCCTACATCGTGTTCGCCAAGATCATGAAGCTCGTGTAGGATTCGGGCATGACTGTCATCGCCAACTGGCTCCAGAATGTGGACTACCCGGCTCGCATTGACCGCGTCCTCTACGACAACCTCTGGGAGCAGGGGGTCATCGGAGCCACCTCCTTCGCTGTCACCCAGCGTCCGACCCCAGCAATGGCGGTCGATGTGGCTGCAGGTGTCTGCATCGTGACCGGGACCGATCAGGCCTTTCAGGGGAAGTACCTCTGCCGAGCCGAGGCTGCGACCACCAACGTCGCCATCTCCGCAGCACCGGGATCGGGAACTCGCTACGACATCGTCGTAGTGCAGGTGCGCGACACCAACGCCGGGGGACCGTCTGGTGACGACGCCCGTGTGTATGTCGTGGAGGGAACGGCCTCAGCCAGCCCGGTGGACCCGACCATCCCGACCTCGTCAATCCCTCTCGCCCGAGTCCGTGTCCCGTCGGGGACAGGCTCAATCACCAACGCCCTGATCGACAACCTGCGCGTCGATGCACGGGTCATCGGGGCGACGTCCCCGAGTGGATCGGTCATGGCGTTCGCCGGGGCGACAGCCCCAGCAGGATGGCTCCTCTGTGATGGGACGGCCTACAGCCAGACCGCCTACCCTGCCCTGTACGCAGCAATCGGATCGGCGTATGCCACCTCAGGCGGTCAGACAGCCCCGGCATCTGGCCTGTTCCGTGTCCCGATCCTCAATGGACGAGTCCCCGTCGGGCTAGACGCATCTCAGACAGAGTTCGACTCGCTCGGTGAGACAGGTGGCGACAAGGCCTCGACCGCAGCGCACACGCACACCATCGCCCATGACCACTCCATCGCCCATGACCACCCTGCCTTCGACACGGTCACCGGGGGGACACACAACCACAACACGAACTTCAGCCTGACAGCAGATGCGGTCGGCGATCACGACCACAATGTCTCAGCGACCAACCTCGAGAACCATGTCCACGGGATGCCTGCTCGCCAGACATCGAGCACGAGCCACACTCACACAGGCACAGCAACGGTCGCGGCAGGCATGAGTGGAACCGATGTGACTCCCACGACCTACCCTCCAGCGTATGTCTACATCACTCCCGACGTGCTTCCCGGTGGAACGCACAGCCACTCAGTCTCTGGGACCATAAATGTGAACGCCGGGGAGGGTGGTCATCAGCACAACATCGACATCCCCAACTTCACTGGGACATCTGGAGCCCCATCGGCAGCCAACTCAGGAGCCTCATCCGTGGGCGCGACATCGGGCAACCTGCAGCCCTACATGACCATGAACTACATCATCAAGACCTGAGGCAGACATGAGCCTGACCGACATCCTCGCCACCACCGATCTCCGTGTCATCGTTGACAGGAGACTCAGGTCCCGATCCGAGAGCGATCGGACCCAGATCGCGGTGAAGCATCTGAAGGCCGACAACCCGACCGACCTCCTGACCAAGGCTCTCGCCCTCGATGAGACTCCCCTCGCAGCCATCACCTCCACCGGGACGGTCTACATCCTGTCGCCGGGGACGCATGGGCTCATCTGCCTACAGGGCTCGACAGCCAACAAGGCGCAGAAGCTCGCAATGGAGAAGCTCGCCAAGGCGTACGAGGAGGTCACGCGCCAAGGGCTCCGCGACTGGTATGTCCCCACGGTCGATCCTGACACCATCGTCCGAGAGCATGATCCAATCGTCGAGTCAGGGCTCGAGGAACCGACCACACCCGTGGAGGCTGACCCCCCGGCAGATGCCGAGCCCGATACCTCAGACGACCCCTCGGCGTAGTAGCCTTCCCCCTGTCATTGGTTCGGGTGCAATCCCCGAGCACGGAGGACACCGCACTTACGGTCGGTGTCCTTTCGTGTTTCTGGTCTCCGATCCGAGCCCGAAGAAATCTTCAGAAATCCTCCCCTCCGATGCTTGTGTTGCCGACTGGAGTCGGCTAGACTTCATTACATGAGCAAGCGCATCAAGTCCACCAAGGCCATCGACCTCCGTCCGATCTCGAGGATCGCACGTCGTCACGCACAGGCATCGTCGCAGATCGGCACCTTCCACATGAGCGAGGGATACGAACTCATCCGCACCTGCTTCAGCGACAAGATTCACATCGCATACAACGTCGCACACCACGGCTCATCGTTCAATGCGCCTGTCCGTGAGGACAGCGTTGTGGCAGGCAAGGTCGCACTCGAGGCCATCATGGCTGACCTCATCGCAGAGGGCTACATCGTGTCGTGGAACAGCGATGCACTCCACGGCCTGCGCCTTGAGGTCATCGTCTGATGAGCAGTCGCAAGAACAACCCGTTCCTCCCTCGCACCATCATCTTCGTCCAGACGACCAAGGGCATGGAGTCCATCGTCAAGGACTACGCACCTCAGCGATGGGTCAAGTCCATCAGCAAGACAGGCGCACTCTCTTACACCACCGACCCTCGAGAGGCGCGTCGGTTCCGGAACAAGGAGCAGGCGAGCGCAGTCTGCGAGCGATACTCATCAGCCATCGCCATCTCTCTCATCGTGGACTCGCTCAGGTACACAGCGTCAGAGGACGACTGTGGGTTCACCTACATGGGCTACTACGATGGCAAGACCAAGCGCAACCAAGACCTCGGGACAGGCGAATGGCTGTGACCAAGACTGTCATCGGTCCAGACCTCGCAGAGTGTCCCGGTGATGGAGGCAAGTGGGCTCTCTATTGTGAGCACACCGACAGCACGGGCGACCTCATCGGGGTCGGACTCATCCAAGACACCAACAAGCGACGCCTGTCAGAATGGCGCAAGCACTCAGACGAGTGGTGTCCCTATTGCCAAGAGGAGGCAGACACATGACATACAGAGCAGCGTGGACACGATTGTCCGATGGTCAATGGGGAGTCGAGGTCAGAGATACGACCGATGACCTCTCAGGCCAGACAGTCACGGTCACCAAGAAGGACGGCACGACCTCGCAGGTCACGCTCGGATCGCTCATCAGCGAGAACGAGTACGGCATGAAGTACGACGTGGGGCTCGGAGCGAAATGAGTCGCTGTCCAGAGTGCGACAAGGCACTCACCGGGTACGACCTGTTCGGTCACGACTGCGAGGTGCAGGCCTGCGCCTGTCCATCGTGCTCGCCCGATGATGGCTCCGATCCCAGCGACGAGTGCTTCCGGAACTTCTGCGCCCTCTGCCGGGCTGAACTCGGATACGAGAGCGACTGGCCTGACCTGTGTGGTCGGTGCATCGCTGACGAGTATCGCAAGCAAGAACTCACCTGACCGGACACTCAGGGAGAACCCTGTCACAGGGGTCGCATAGAGTCCTCATCCAGAGAGACGCTGTGCAGGTGTCCATCTCACCATCAACCATCCTCACAAGGAGACACGCCAATGACCACCACCGATCCTTCGGTGACCCTCGCCAAGGCTCTCAAGGCCATCGAGGGCATCGACCTCAACCTCATCGCGGAGGGCTCACCTCCCGATCTCGCACGGAGGCTCGACCTCCTGACGCGACTCACCACCGCCACCCGTCTGCTGCAGGACGAGATCGTGGAGAGCCTCGCAGCCTCGATGGAGGAGGACACCATGTCCATCACCGGGCTGGGCAACCTCGTCAGGAAGCCCAAGTTCTCGTCCACATGGATCAACGAGGACAGCCGAGAGCAGATGTTCGATGACGCTGTCCGTGCAATCATCCAGAAGGTCGCTCTGGACAAGATGACGGGCGAGGTCCACCCTGCCCTCTCTAACGCGGTCCGAGAGACCTTCAACCTGCTGGACGCATCGTTCTCCTTCGGAGCCGACCCCAAGACGGGCTTCCGGAAGCAACTCGGGCTTCAGGCCGATGAGTACCGATCCAAGCGTCGCTCCGGCTACAGCGTCTCCATCGAGGGGGAACGGCTGTGAGTTGGACATCCTCGCCTGAGATCACGAACATCGCCCCGGCACTCGTCAAGGCTCTCGGAGAGTTGACCGACGTCCCCAAGGGACGCGAGGCCAAGATTCCGACCAAGACCGGGGCATCGTACGGCTACAAGTACGCCGACCTCGCCGACACCTTGTCGATGGTCCGTCCGATCCTCGCCAAGCACGGGCTCGCTGTCACCCAGACAGCCTCCAACCCTGACGACAACACGGTCGCCATCACCACGACCCTCATCCACTCCTCCGGTGAGTGGATGTCGTTCCATCCCCTCCTGCTCCCCAACGGTCGCACCGCTCAGGAGACTGGATCGGCAATCACCTACGGTCGCCGATACTCGCTCCTCGCTGTCCTCGGGCTCGCTGCAGAGGACGATGATGGGGCATCGGCTGCACCGCGTCAGCCACGATCCGCGCCTGCTCGCCAGAGCGACCGCCCATCCCCGGCTCCGAAGCCCAAGGCAACCTCAGCCGAGGAGGAGGAGATCAAGCGGATGCTCGCCGAGGTCACGACAGAGACAGCCAAGGCCATCAAGGCCGACTTCATGGCAGAGTTCGGGAAGCTCGCTGACCTCGCTCCGGAAAGGCGAGCCGAGGCCAAGGACTGGGTCGCCCTGCGGATCGCCATGAGCGACATCGCTGATGCGGAGTGGGTCAAGGCTGCGTCCGAGCCGATGGAGGAGGAGTCGTGAACGACGTCAAACTCACCGACTATCAGAGGTCAATGCTCTGCTGGCTCGCTGCCCACGATGGCTACATCCCTAAGGATGAGGGCATCAACCAGAGAAACCCCGACCTCGCCCATGAGATCAAGCAGTCGCTCCGTGCTCTGGGTCTCGTCGAGGCTCCTGAGTACAGCACCGAGGCGAGGCTGTATGTCTACAAGCCCACGCAGGACGGGTACGACCGGGCTCTGAAGATGCGCTACTCAAGTGGGTGCTCTGCCTGCGTCACGGCCTTCTGCGTCTGTCGCGTCAGGGTCGTCTGCGTTGCTGGCTGCGGTAATGCCGGGTGCCACGGGAGCCACGACTGATGGCTCGCCGACAGATGGTCACGCTCGAGGTCATCGTGGAGGTGGATGCCGATGAGGCTGAGAAGCTCGTCGGCTCACCGGGATGGTCCGATCCGTCCGGTGATGGCGAGCCTCCGATCTCAGGACTGACGCTCCGTGCCGACCAACTCGTCTGGGCTCTCGCACATCGGGCTCTCGAGGAGTGGTCGGGGCTGGATGCCTTCATCGTTGAGGCCAATGGCCTCCCCGGCGAGATCACCAATGAGGACGAGGAGTCCGAGTTCTGACATGGCACAGGGCTCGAGAGTCGGCTAGAGTCACCGATCCCGAGCCCCGTGCTCGTCCCTACTCGTTGCATAAGTGAGGCCTCGACATTCTACACCATCGCCGGGTATGACCCGATGACATCAGCACTCAGATTGACCGTGTAGGTGGGTTCATCCATACGAAACGGGAGCACTCTCGCCGAGTGATGTCTGATCCGCTTAGTCGCCACCCAGAGGCCTGAGAGCCCTCGACACGAGGTGGTCACTCGATGACCGGAGACATCACTTCCACTAATCCGCAACGACACGACATGAGGTCGGTCGCCGAGGGATGTGGCTGACGCTGGCCTAGCAGACTCTAGGAGGGGATGCGTTGTTCTGGAGACAGACGACGTGGCACGCGAGTCATACCTGAGACCATGAGCTTCTTCTTCGTCCCGTCGTCTACCTTCTCACCCTGACGAAAGGGGGCGGGGCGTTCGCCCAATCTGCACCCGACCTGAGTCGGCAACAGAGAGAGCAGAGGAGCATCACCGACCGACCGACCTGAGTCGGCTAACATTCCACCGACAGGAGAGCAGATGAAACGATCAGGACCCATCAAGAGACGGACACCACTCAAGCGGTCGTCCGGGCTCAAGGCGAAACGCCAAGGCATCCCGAGCGACGTCCGATCCAGAGTCGCCATCAGAGATGGTGGCTGCCGAGGACGGACTCTCATTCCGGAACTCTCCTGCTGGGGGCGACTCGATCCCCATCACATCCTGCGTAGGTCACAGGGAGGACAAGACACCCCAGACAATCTGGTGACGCTCTGCCGGGCTCACCACGACTGGGTTCACGCCTATCCCGAGACATCACGCACCCTCGGTCTGCTTCGCAGGCCAGACCCGAAAGGACCAACCAATGACCATGACCACTAACCAACTCGACCTCTTCGGAGACCCAGTCCCTGAACGTCGCGAGATGATGCTCTGCCCCCATTGCTCGGGGCATGGCGTGATCCCGGTGGCTGAGGCCACCTCACGCACCTCCGATCCGAGCACCTCACGCGAGGCAGGCGACCGTCAGACAGGCGATCCTCGGCGATTCCGAGCCACCTCACGGCAGGCTCGCGTCCTCGAGAGCCTGTTCCTCGAGCCCCAGACAGCGCAGGAGGTCGCCATCTCTGTGGTCGGTCTCAATGCTCCCATCTCTGCGCTGGAGGGGACACGTCGACGGGTCTCCTCGCTCAAGCGGATCGGACTCATCGAGGAGTCGGGGCTGGAGCGCACCAATCCCGGAAGCCCGACCCCTTCTGCTGTGTACGAACTCACGACTGCCGGGCTCACAGCCCTCGCCACCCTCAGAGAGACAGGGTGGTCGATGTGAGCCGACTGCTCACGCAGGGCGAGATCGAGGCCAACATTGCCGACCTCTCCTCCCTGCTCGAGGAGCAGACCTACCTGTACGCGACCCAGTCAGAGGTCGCAGCCATCGCAGAGGCCGACTACAAGATCAGGATGGCGAAGGCCATCGTCGCCTTCGCCAATGATCCGTCCATCAAGATGACACAGCACGAGAGACAGGCTCGGTGCGACCTGCATTGTGCAGCAGAGTTCCGAGATTGGAAACTCGCTGAGGCACAACGCCAGTCGACCAAGGAGGCTCTCCTCTCGCTCCGATCCCGGTTGGATGCGATGAGGACTCTCTCAGCCAATGTCAGACACGCCACCTAGAAAGACCCCCAATGACCAAGAACCAAGACGTCGACGAGTTGGAAAGACTCGAGCGTCTCATCGCCCGAGGCATCAAGGCCTACGACCAGAGGAACGCTCTCATCGTTGCTCTGGTGGATCGTGGGCATCGGCAGGCCGATGTCGCTCGGATCATCAACAGAGTCCGAGAGAAGCTCGGAGTCCCTCTCATCACACCGGACGCAATCGCAGCGACCATCAAGAGAGTCAGAGGCTCCAATGATTGACCGACCGACAGGAGTCGGCTATGATTCCAACCATGACGGAGACACGCATCATCAAGGAGGCCAGCGACGTGACCTCGGAGTGCCTGAAAGCAGCCGAGGACATCTTCGAGGGCTGGTACGACAACGACGGGGAGCCCATCGACTGGATCGGGTTCCTCGACCGACTGGAGGCGTGGGGTTACTGCGCGACCGAAATCGAGAGCCCGGCAGTCCGGAAGATTCAGAGGCACATCCGCAACTTCAGACGGGAGTCGTGACCGACCCCACAGCACCCGAACTCAGCGACATCTCTGACACACGTCGTCCGTACTGTGTCGCTGTCATCTACGACGGGGATGCCATCGAGATTGAGGTGCTCGCCCACTCAGCCATTGAGGCGATGGAGGAGGCCGAGAAGGCCACCGCCGAGCTTCTGCCGGGCTGGACAGAACTCGTGCTCATCTGCGAGCCCGATTACCACCAACCACAGACAAGGAACCACCAATGACAGACACGCCCGACCGGGAGCCCACGCAGAGGACATTCCTCTGGACAGGGCTCCGAACCAAGGTCTCCGAGACCAAGTGGATGAACACCGGGATGCGAGCCCTCAATGTCTCGTACAACGACGGGACACACTCGGTCGCCTTCATCACCCACGATGGCAAGGATCGACGCCAGACGAACATCTGCGTCCATCAGTCCACCGAGATCACCATCGACAGCGATGACGAGTTCGCAGCGACCATCCGTCTGCGAGCATCAGACGGAACTCCAGTCGCTGTCAACCTGTTCGGCATCACGCTCGAGCAGGTCGCAGATGCCATCGCATCAGCCATCGCCCAGAAGCACGAGCAGGCACAGGAGGCCTCAGCATGACCAAGCCCACCTTCGGGTCTCTCTTCGCCGGGGTCGGAGGCATTGACCTCGGCTTCGAGGCTGCTGGATGGGAGGGGAAGTTTCAGGTGGAGTGGGATGCCCATTGCCAACAGACCCTCGCGTACCATTGGCCTGATGTCCCCCGATGGGGCGACGTCTCAGATGTCTCGGGGGCAGAGTTGCCACCCGTCGACCTCATCACATTCGGGTCCCCCTGTCAGGACCTCAGCACCGCCGGGAAGCGAGCAGGCCTCATCGAGGGCTCCCGGTCCAACCTTTTCTTCCAAGCCACACGAATCATCAAGGAGATGCGAGATGCAACAGGAAACACTTTTCCCCGATGGGCTCTCTGGGAGAATGTTCCCGGTGCCTTCTCATCTAATCAAGGAGCCGACTTCGGGGCGGTCCTCGACGAAATGGCAGACCTCGGGGCTGTGGCTGTCGAGTGGCATTGCCTCGATGCACAGTTCTTCGGAGTCCCCCAACGCCGACGGAGGGTATTTGTCCTCGCTTGCTTCGATACTGGTATCCGCAAGCGAGGTCGACAGCAAGTATTACCTGTCCCCGAAGGCCGCCGAGGGGATTCTGCGACGCGCCGACAGGCGAGGCAAGACTCTGCCCGAGCCTCTCAAGATCGCTCTGGAGGAACTGGCATCCAAGGCTTCCACGCCGACGACCGAGCAGCCGACCGAGGATGGGACAGCGACGAGACAGGCCTAGTCGGCTGTCTCGCAGCGACCGATTACAAGGGCATCCGCAACCAGACCTTCGATGAGAACAAGGTCATCCTCGAGTTCGCCCCTGAGGAGGCGGTCATCCCTTTCGCTGAGGGGACATTCGGGACCTACAAGGAGGGCGTCGCAACCCTCCGCGCACATGAGGGGACGGCAGGTGGTGGATCGGAGACGCTTCTCGTGATGCCCGATCCGCTCGCCTTTCAGCCGGGGCAGGTGCTCAGGCATGACCAGAACCTCTCCCCGATTGTCCCGACCCTGCGAGCACAGGGCAAGAGTGGGGACAACGAGCCCCACATCCTCGTCCCTGAGGACGTCGCTGTCTATGTGAAAGGCCGACGCGCTCACTCAGTCGATGACTACGAGACATGGGATGAGCAGGAGGTCGCACCGACGCTCAACTCTGCCGACAACCGGACAGAGAGCAGGTCGACGGTCCTGATCCTCGATGGCACTCGTGTCGGCGAGGTGCGCGTGTACGAGGAGCCGATCCAGACGCTCATCAGTCGGATGGGGACGGGTGGAAACAATGTCCCCATGATTGTGGTGGAGGAGCCAGAGCCAATTCTCCCGGTGCTGATGCGCCAGAGAGAGGGCAAGGCAGGAGGAGGCAAGGGTCCGCTCCTGAGCACCGACCTCTCCCCGTCGCTCGTGGCCTCCAACGAACTCGTCCTGTTCGCCCCGAGAGATGAGCCCATCTACTCCTTCGACACCCAGTTCGGCTCCAATGCCTCGGTCATGGAGGACATCTCGCCAACCCTCAAGGCCACGCAGACAGCACCGTCCATCGCAATGGTGGAACCTGATCCAGTCCTCGCATGGGAGATCGGCTTCGGCTACAACTCTCGGGTCCGAGAGGACCTCGCCCCGACCCTGAGGGCAGGGCAGGATGGAGCGCAGATTGCGATCCCGGTGGAGCAGGTCGCTGAGTGGTGGGATGGATCACAGGTCGTCCCGACCCTGACCACGAACAGTTCCATGCAGCGGATGCCAGACAAGGGACAACTCTTCGCAGTCGTCCAGTCGACCGATGATCCGAGCCACATCGCCATCCCGATACAGGACGGGCGTGAGATCGAGAAGCACCAGAACGGCCTCGGCATCGGAGAGCCCGGCGATCCTGCGTACACGCTGGACAGGACAGGGGGACAGGCGGTCGCGCAGGAGGTGTACGCCTTCCCGTCCACCTTCTCCAATAGCACAGTCAGCGAGACAGCGTTCCCCACTCTCACGGTCGGAAGCTCAGTCGGCATCTCCTCGCCCCCAGCAGTCGCCTACAGCGAGGACGTCGTGCTCCCGATCTCACACGCAGCCCTCCGAGGAGGAGGAGTCGCCCTCACCCCATCACCGGATGGGCAGGGAGGCGAGTCCATCCGTCACCCCGGCTTCGGCCTCGGGGAGGATGGAGACCCGATGTTCAGCCTCACAACCACACCCCCGGCAGTCGCCACCACAGAGAAAGACACACCAATGACAGACACGCCCCAGCCGAAACTCGTCGTGAGACGACTCACCCCCATCGAGTGCGAACGCCTCATGGGATGGCCTGACAACCACACCCTCTACCGAGCCGATGGCAAGGAGAACAGCGACTCCACGCGGTACAAGATGTGCGGCAATGGGGTCGCCTCGCCTGTCGCTGAGTGGATCGCGCACCACATCCTCAAGGCGCAGGAGAAGATGGACTCGGATCAGAGCGAGAGCGAGGTCGCAGAGTGACCGCCCCACGCGAACTAGACAGTCTGATGACCGGGCTCCTCGACAATGCCATCGACATCTGGCGACGCGACAAGGTCGTGGCGACCTGCTCGTGGGCTCTCGGCGACAAGGCATCGGCCTTCGCCCAGCCCTTCGATGAGGACGGATGGAACATCAGCATCGAGACCCGTGCCGGGCTCCATGCCCTCGTCGCAGCCTGCGTCAACGCCAAGGTCATCGGACGAATCGACGAGACATGGACCAAGGCCATGTCCACAGATGAGGAGCCCCCGGTGCATGGCGAGCTTCAGGAGATTGCCGACATCGACCCCGAGGTCAAGACAGCCCTGTGCGTACAGGCATACGACCTGATCTCCGGAAGGTCCTACCTGCACATGGCGCACCTCGACCTCTTCGATGATGGGTCCGACCATTGGGTCAGGACATACGCAGACGACCCAGAGGGACGCATGGTGGGGCAGTCGCATCTCACAGCCCGAGCGATCCCGATCCTGACGGGAGGCGAGGATGTCTCACCTGACGTCGTGGAGCAGTTCCTCAACGCCCTGCACTGGACGATGGTCGTCGCGGAGTTCGCATGATGTTCCTACTCAAGACCATCGGCATCTACACGGGCATCGCTCTCGTCGTCTACCTGCTCTGGAGGTGGCTGTATGAAGTGTGACCTCGCCGAGCAGATCGCGCACAAGGCGTTCTCCGGGGACAGGAGACACGACAGCCTCGCCAACCTCATGCAGGCTGGAGGCCAACTCGAGGCGCACTACCTGAGGATGTGTCCATGCTTCGGGTTCCCACCCGTGGACCGACTCCCGGTGCCAGAGCCGATCCGAGACACCAACCGAGAGCCCAAGGCAGAGCGACCCATCACTCATGGGGCGAGTGCCTATCGGAACAAGAAGTGCCGATGCGACGTCTGCACGGAGGCCAACCGTCTCCAGAAGCTCAAGTACCGACCCAAGTCTGACTCCGTCAACATTCGCCTCGATGCCACGCCCCTCATCAGCCTGCTGACCCGGCATGGTCGCCTCGAGGCCGTGGACAACGGACGGATCGGACAATGGCGCAAGAACGGCATCGACCTGTACGCCGCGGATCGGTGGTGCATCCGTCTCGGGTATCATCCCATCGAGGTCTGGGGACAGGCCTTCTACCTCGGAGCGACAGAGGAGGCAGTCGTTGGGTGACTTCATCGTCCAGATCATCAACATGGTCGTCCTCGTCTGGCTCGGCTGGTTCCTCGGTGGCGCAGGTGGGTATCGGCGAGATCGCTGACCATGCCCCTCGGTAGCAGGACGCTCCTGACCCAGAACTCCGAACTCAGACCGGACGGCATCTGGAACTACGCCATCCCGGCATGGTATGTCACCCTCCCAGACCGTGGTCGCGTGATGACCTGCCCCAACGCCGGGGCCTGTGCTCAGGTGTGCTACGCCCGAAACGGCACATACCGCTTCTCCAATGTCCTCGAGGCGCACACGCGCAACCTCACTCGGTACCTTGATGATCCCGGGCAATGGCTCTCCGATCTCCACGGGGAACTCGCCCAGCCCAAGTTCCGACCGACGGGCATCGCCCGGGCTGTCCCTGCTGGGCTCGACCCTGTCCTCCAGAGGTGGGCAGATCGAGGAGGTGTCGCGATCCGCATCCACGACTCGGGGGACTTCTTCTCGGAGGCATACCTGAGGGACTGGCTGCTGACTGCGACCCTGTTCAGCGACGTGCTGTTCTACGCCTACACCAAGGAGGTCTCCCTCCTCAAGGGCATCCCAGCCGAGGACATCCCCGGCAACTTCCGATACCTGTTCTCCACGGGTGGCCTCGAGGATCACCTCATTGACCCCGATGTGGATCGTCACGCCGATGTCTTTCCGGACGATGACGCTCTCCGATTGGCAGGGTACGAGAGCCAAGAGGCCTCGGACCTCCTTGCGATCCTGTTGAGGACCACTCGGATCGGCATCCCGGCGAACAACATTCCCCACTTCAACAAGAAGCTCGCAGGACGCAGGTTCTCCGAGATGGGTCGGCGTGGATTGACGTCGCGTGATTGACCCGACCTGACACTTGTCGGCATCACCTCTGACTGCTACCATCGCAGCAGGACAGAGAGAGACAGATGACGACCACCCCTCCCCCTCCCCGATCATCCCGGGAACAGAAGCTCGAGGCACTCGAGCGAGAGATCATCAACGGTCAGCGAGCCCTCATGGAGCGCAACCGTCTCGTCGTGGAACTGGTAGCGGCAGGGTACACGCAGGCCGACATCACTCGGCGACTCAATCGCCAGAGGGCAGCCCTATCGGCTGACCCCCTGACCCCAGATGCGATCCATGTGATCCTCAAGAGAGCCACCCAGAAGGAGCAGACCAAGTGAAAGTCATACAGCAGGAGTTCGACCCGTCCATCCCGGTGTCCAGCCTCGAGGAGCACCCCGACAACCCGCGTCGGGGCGATGCCAAGGCGGTCAACGAGAGCATCACGGCCAATGGGTTCTACGGCGCAATCCTCGTCCAGAGATCGACAGGACGGGTGCTGGCAGGCCACACCCGACTCAAGGCAGCCAAGAAGTCCGGGGCAACCTCAGTCCCCGGCATCTGGCTCGATGTGGACGACACGCAGGCCAAGCGCATCCTTCTCGCCGACAACCGGACGAGCGACCTCGCGTACTATGACGACGATGCGCTCTTCTCCGTGCTCGGGTCCATCCTCGAGGAGGACGACACCCTCAAGGGAACAGGCTATGACGACGCCACCTACAAGCTTCTGCTCAACACGGAGGTCGAGACGGACAAGCCATTCGTCGGCAATGTCCAGCAGGTCCACACCCCCGGCGATCGCGAGCCAATCTACGAGTCGCACGACATCCGATCCATCATCCTGCCGTATGTGGGCGAGGTGTACGACGAGGTCGTCACCAACCTGACCACCCTGCGAGCCGAGTTCGATGTCAAGACCAACGCCGACGTCGTCCGTCACCTGCTCCAGAAGGCCGTCATCTAGTGCAGCGCATTGTCAGGAAACGACGAGAGCCCCTCGTCCCCTGCACATCCGTCGAGCCCGGGGACCGCTCAGGGACCATCCAGTCCTGTGGAGCCATGATCCCCTACACACCTCGGAAGCCATGCCCAGTCTGTGGTCGGCGACAGATCAGGGCGACCGCCTCTGTGCCGGGACCCGACGCAGTCATCATCAGCGATACGGCCTGCCTCGTGGATGAGGACCTCGATGAGATTGTCGCAATCCAGATCGTGAGCGAGCAGAGCCTCGCGTCAGCCATCGGTCAGGAACTCAGGCACATCGGGCAATGGGAGAGGGTCGCCAACGAGATCAGGATGTCAGGCATCGGGGTCGAGCACCACACCTTCGGCTACGCAGCCCCGGCACCGCTCCGATCCCGGTGGGCGTGTACGCGGTGCAGGTTCGACCGCAAGTACCCAGAGGTCACCGACCTCATCTACGACTTCGTCTACCAAGCCGAGAGGCTGTTCCGCGAGTATGCCCCCGACGCGTATCGGCACTCAGCCGAGGCCGTCCTGTCGACCGTCCCTGAGGCATGGCGCATCAAGGGAACCCCGTGGACATCTGGCGTCATCAACAATACGGCAGCCCTGCCCTACCACAAGGACTCCGGAAACATCCGGGGCTCGTGGTCGGCGATGATTGCAGCCCGGCACGGGATCGACGGGGGACTGCTGTACCTCGCCGACTACGACGTCTACCTCGCTGTCCCCCACGGGTCCATCTCCATCTTCGATGGGCAGTCCGTCCTTCACGGGGTCACGCCCTTCATCGCCACCGACCGCGACGCATGGCGATACACGCTCGTCTGCTACGCCAAGAGTGGGATGAAGTCCTGCGCCCCGACCCCAGAGCAGGAGGCCGAGAGGGCTGCGCTCCGCACGACCGAGGCCGATCGGCGCAAGGCCGAACGCCTCAAGAAATGACCCTCCCGGCAGGGGCTGACCTGCGCCAACCCGAGCATCGCCGAGAGGTGTTCCTCCGGTTCTATGACTTCCACACCCAGTTCGGGACGCACCCGGGTCTCGTGTATCTCATCATCCCCGGGCTCCGTGAGAAGCTCGGATGGACACAGGAGGAGACCCTCTGGTTCTCGCTCCTCAATGGATGCACACAGCACCCCATGACCTCGCTCCTGCTCATGCAGCAGGCTCCCTCGCTGGCTGAGGCGGACAGGTTGGTCGCGTGGCTGGAGCACAACGTCGACCGCATCTCGGTGGACACGGATCGGCGATACCACAGGCGAGCCATCCCCAAGGCCATCGAGGGCTACAGGCAGATGCTCGCCGGGGCGACAGCCACCGAGTTCTGGACACTCCGATCCGAGCAGGGATGGGAGTCGATCTGGACCGCTGCGACCTCGATCCCCACCTTCGGACGACTCTCCGCGTGGTCGTTCTGTGACTACCTCCTCTGCTCAGGCATCCCCGTGGAGCCGACCACGCTCCTGCTCGAGGACCGGGCTGGCTCTCGATCTCATCGCAATGGCCTCGCCATCGTCATCGGACGGGACGACCTTGACTGGCACTCCAGCAACCCGAGCTTCTCAGGCAGGTACACCAAGGAGCAACTCGACATTCTCGCCGACTCAGGGGAGTCCCTCCTTGCCGAGGCGCGTGAGCGAGCCAGAGGACAGCGTCACGAGAGGTTCGTCAACCGTCTGACCCTCGAGTCTGCCCTCTGCACCTACAAGAGCTTCCACCGACCCAACAGGCGGTACCCCAATGTCTACGCCGACATGATGCACGACAGGCTCCTCGCCTTCGAGGCGAAATGGGGGACAGGCCTGACCGACGTGTTCTGGGCTCTCCGATCCGAGCGCATCCCCGGCGACCTGCGCCTTGAGGACAACCCCGGCGACCCGGGCTGTGTCCCCCTGAAGCAGAACTGGTACCGAGAGACGGGACGACTCCCCATGATGTCCGGGATGTACGGCGACATGGCCTGCGAGTTCGATGACCTCGTCCACGCGGAGGCCTTCGGTCGATTCCGTGAGCCACGCAAGAGGAGCACGACATGACCCCGACCGTCGACTGGGATCACATCCTGACCGCTCTGACCCCGTGGGAGGACAGGGGAGGCCGTTGGTACAAGAGGGAGGACTACTGCGCTCCTCTCGGCTACGGCAAGGTCAACGGAGCCAAGTTTCGCCAGTGCCTCTACCTGCTCGAGCGAGCAGCAGATCATGGACTCCCCGGCATCACGACCGGGGCATCCGTCCTCTCGCCCCAGTTGCCCATGTCGGCGGTCATCGCTGAGTACGTCGGCCTGCCCCTTCGCATCTACATCGGGGGGACGACCCTCGACAAGGCCACCCGGCATCGGAATGTCCAGATTGCCCTCGAGCATGGCGCAGAGTTCCGGACCCTCAAGGTCGGCTACAACCCAGCCCTCCAGTCAGCCGTCACCAAGGACGTCGCCGAGACAGGGCGATACCACCTGAGGTACGGCATCTCTCCCGATCCGAGCGACGAGGACATCATCGAGTTCCACCGGGTCGGAGCAGCGCAGGTCCAGAACATCCCTCAGAGCCTGCGTCACCTCGTCATCCCCTGCGGATCAGCGAACTCCACCATCTCCATCCTGCTCGGCCTGTCCCTGTACCCTCACAATGTCGAGACCGTGACCCTCATTGGGATCGGACCCAACCGGGCTCGGCTCATCGCGGATCGCCTGACGCTGTTCGGGGAGCAGATTGGAGCGAGCCTGCCCGTCAGCACGGAGATCGAGATGCACGACCTCCACACCCCCGGCATCGTCACCTACGGACAGAAGGTCCGTCAGTCGCTGGACGGCATCACCTTTCACCCGACCTATGAAGCCAAGGTCGTCAACCACCTCCTCAGCAACCCGTCAATCGCCCCCGGCTTCGTGGACGGGGACGGCACGACAGGTCTGTGGATTATCGGATCGGAGCCCAAGTGATGCGAGTCATCTACCTCATCGGCGCACCGGGATCAGGAAAGTCGACTGCGCTCAAGCGAGCCCTCGAGATCAAGCACTGGGGCGACCCAGTCCAGAAGCTCGAGCCGATCCCCCATCTCGACTATGGGGCAGGGTGCATCCAACTCGGACGGGTGCGCGAGACCGGGTTCTCAGGGACTGACGCTCTGGGCATGGCAATCAACCCACGGGCGATCGAGTTCGTGGAGAGCCAACCTGCGCCCATCATCGTGGGGGAGGGAGATCGCCTCGCCAACGCCGGGTTCCTGAGTGCGGCAGATCGGAGTGGAGTCCTGACGCTCATCTGGCTGGATGTCCCCCCTGAGGTCGCAAGACAGCGAGCCCGAGAGCGAGCCATCCATCTCGGCACCAAGGAGCAGACAGACTCGTGGTGGAAGGGTCGGTACACCAAGACCTCACGACTCGCAGGTGGCTGGCCTCACATCCGCATCGACGGGACAGCCCCGGCAGAGCACGTCGCGCAGAGCCTCGCAGACTACATACCTCACACCCGTTACTGATAGCGTAATCGGTCGAGATGGGCAGACCGACCGAGTACGAGACACCACGGATACAAGTGTTGGTCCGCTTCGTCCCGGCAGACCTGCTCATCGTCAAGACGGAGGCGAGGCACTTAGGTATCAGCGTCAACCGTCTCATCGAGCGAGCCGTGCAGGACTGGATCATGCGTGAGGCTGGCGAGACACGGGAACCACAGACAATCGGAGACACGCCATGACCGCCAAGAAGGCAACCCCCAAGGCCACCAAGGAGGCTCCAGCCAAGGCTCCACGGAAGCCCAGAGCCCGACGTGAGGAGACGATCCGAGTGGTGGACCTCGCCAAGGCCACCAACCTCGCACTCGCCGGGGCGACCTACAAGCAGATCGCGACTGAGTTGGAGGTCGATGAGGAGACCGTTCGGTACCACCTGCTCTCGGCTGAGGGTCAGCGAGCCCTGCGCTTCGCAGTCAACGACCTACAGGAGCGCACGGATCGGTTCCTTGCCTCTGCCCACTTGCAGGCCATCCGTCGTCTGGTCCGGGAGATGGAAGAAGCTCAGAAGCCGGGTGATCGCATCCGTGCAGCGCAGGCCATCACGATGCTGGCTGCCAAGCGCATCGAGATCACAGGAGCCAATGGGAGCCCCATTGAGGTCGACACCACGATGGCGATGCTCCTCGATGAGCGCATCGCACGGATGAGGGAACGCTCCCGGGCTGTCATTGACACCACGGCAGTCATCGCACTTCCGGAACCTGAGCCGACCGATGAGGACGTCGTGGAGGCTGAGGTCATCCCTCTGGAGCCTGAGAGCCCTCCTGAGCCTGCTCCTGTGCCTGAGCCACCTGTGGAGGCCGTAGCCCCGGCACAGCCCCTGAGAGCCCCTGCTGGGCGCGTGAGACAGCCTGCTGGCCTCGCCCCGGGTCAAGGACTCCGAGCCAGACGATGAGCCAGACGACTGCCCGTGACTGGGATCGGATGAGTGATGCCGAGCGAGCCGTCCTGACAGGCGACATCGAGGACATCCGTGCAGGCCTCGATCCTGCCGGGCTCGAGCATCTGATGTACCTCTGGGAGTTCTGGCGACGCCCCAATCAGACACGCCCTGAGGGGCTCGGCTCCAAGTACCGGGCGTGGATGCTCATCGCTGGACGAGGCTTCGGCAAGACAAGGGTCGGATCGGAGACGACTCGGCAGATGATTGAGGTCGAGCCTCGCATCGCCCTCGTCGGTCCGACCGCTGCCGATGTCCGAGATGTCATGGTCGAGGGGGAGTCGGGCATCCTGTCCGTGTTCCCTCCATCCCAGAGACCTGTGTATGAGCCATCCAAGAGGCGAGTCACCTTTCACAATGGCGCAATGGCGACCCTGTTCTCGGCTGAGGAGCCCGACAGATTGCGCGGACCTCAGCACGGGTGGGCATGGATCGACGAGCCTGCCTCAATGCCCAGAGGCGAGGACACCCTCTCCAACCTCCTCCTCGGTCTCCGTCTAGGCCGTGAGCCGTGGGCTCTCCTGACGGGTACGCCCAAGCCAGCCCGATGGCTGAGGGCTCTCTCCCAGCGACCCGACACCCTCGTGACCACCGGGTCGACCTACGACAACGTCGCCAACCTCGCCCCCGGCTTCATTGACGACGTCCTCGGACGCTATGAGGGGACACGCCTCGGGCGACAGGAGCTTCATGCTGAGTGGCTGGACGACGTGGAAGGAGCCCTGTGGACGGAGGTCATCCTCGATCGTGGTCGCTTGACATCGTTCGACATCGCCCAGCCGTGGCAGTCCCTCAACCGACACCTCGCAGATCGGGATCGCCCGGCAATCCTTGAGCGCAGACCGTGGAAGGTCATCGTGGCAGTCGACCCACCGGGAGAGACAGCCGAGTGCGGCATCGTCGTGGCCTGCGCCCCGGTACAGGGACGGGCAGGAGTCGACCACGCTGTCATCCTCGAGGACTGCTCCATGCCGGGGCGACCCGAGGAGTGGGGCGCACAGGTGGCCTCAGCAGCCAGACGCTGGAAGGCAGAGCGAGTCGTCGTGGAGTCCAACCAAGGAGGCGACATGGTGCGGGCAACGATCCACGCAGTCGACCCGATGCTCCGTGTGGAGAAGATCACTGCCCGTCTGAGCAAGGCTGCCCGAGCCGAGCCCGTGTCTGCCCTCTATGAGCGAGGCCTTGTCCACCACTCTGGGTTCTTCCCCATGCTCGAGAGCCAGATGGTCTCATGGGTCCCGGGGGAGGGCAAGTCCCCCGACCGTATGGACGCTCTGGTTCACGCGGTCGCCTCGCTCCTCATCGCCCAGCCTGTCGTGCCGGGCTCCGTCGTCTCACCCACATCAAGGAGAATCCCATGACCCTGCCCATCACCATCATCCTCGTCGCCCTATCGACCTACAGGCTGACCCGACTCATCACCGCGGATCGGATCACGCAGAAGCTCAGGGAGGCGGTCATCGCCCGAGGCGAGATGGTCGGCTACCTTGCGACGTGCGATTGGTGTCTCTCGATCTGGCTCGCACCGATCCCCACCGGGTTGGCTGTCATGTTCCCCGGCAATCGCCTGATCCTCATCGGCCTGCTCGCCCTGTCGGCCTCTGCCCTGACTGGCCTGCTCGCCTCGCTAGAGGGGAAGCTCGGATGACATACCGTCCGACTAGAGTCGGTCACAATCCCAAGGAGAGACCATGACCTATCCCCTCCGCGTCCTGTCCCTCGGGGCTGGGGTGCAATCAACGACCCTGCTGCTGATGATGCTTCACGATGAGATACCTCGTGCGGATCATGTCGTGTTCGCCGACACCGGATGGGAGCCCAAGAAGGTCTACGACCATCTGGACTATCTCAGAGGCCTCATGGACGATGCCGGGATGCCGTTCCACATGGTCAGCGAGGGCAACCTTCGCGAGGACTTCCTGACCTCTGGACGTCGCTACGCCTCGATGCCCCTGTACGTCGCCGATGAGGTCGGTAAGAAGGGCATGGTCCGTCGCCAATGCACGACCGAGTACAAACTCAAGCCCCTCATGGTGAAACAGAGGGAACTCGCAGGCCTCGCCAAGGGACAGCGATGCAAGGAGCATCGCATCACCACAGTCATCGGCATCTCATACGATGAGGTCCAGAGGATGAAGGACCCGAAGTTCTCATGGATCGAGCATGAGTATCCATTGGTCGACCGACGGATGAGCCGACAGGACTGCCTTGACTGGTGCGAGGAGCACGGGTACGCCTTGCCTCCCCGATCTGCCTGCGTGGGCTGTCCCTTCAAGGCGACCTCCGAATGGCGAGCCCTCAAGGACGAGCCCGGCGAGTGGGAGGACGCGGTGGACTTCGACAACCAACTCCGATCCAATCCAGTCGTCATCTCCCGGTACCGTGGAACGCCCTACCTCCATGCCTCTCTCAAGCCCCTGTCAGAGGTCGACCTTCGCACGGATGAGGAGCGAGGCATCTTCACCCTGTTCGATCAGGAGTGTGAAGGGATGTGTGGGTTGTAGCTCAGGGGTGATGCTTGCATTGCCGACTGGAGTCGGCTATGCTTCATCACATGACAACCAACCAGACACCACTCACCAATCAGCCCAAGGTCTACTTCGTCTCCAATGGAGGGAGCCTCATCTGCTCTCACCATGCCGGGATGTACCTGACCGCGGAACTCACCGCTCGCCCCAAGGCTCGCAAGATCACAACCCCCCTCGATGTGTGGGAGCGTCTCAACTCAGCAGAGGTCGCAGTCATGTTCGCCGAACTCGGGTTCTGCTGTGAGACCTGCAAGGCCAACGAGCCCACCCCCATCGGAGTCCTCAACGACAGCCACATCGGCAAGTATGTGACCGTCCAGTCCAAGCGATTCGGAACCAAGTCCTCAGGCATCTATGAGGGCGTGAGGGCATCGCAATGGGACAAGGCTCCCTACCACTACTTCCGGAACGGCATCATCGGAGAGACCCCTCAGGGACTGCATGGCTACCCTGTCGCCCAGTCTGACGACCATGTCCTCATCGCAGTAGAGGAGGCCTGAGATGACTGCCACACAGCACGACACCCAGAGCCCAAGGGCGAACGGTCGCATCCTTGAGCGAGGCACGGAGGTGTCCATTCGCAATCAGCGAGGACGCTTCCGTTTCGTGGGCATCAACAAGGGCGACGGGAGTGGATGCTTCTATGGAGGTCCACTCGGACACGAGATGTTCCGAGACTTCTATCTCACGCAGGTGCGAGTCGTCCACGCCAAGAAGCGCACCCGTGCCAACCTCGCCCAGATTGCCAAGGAGGTCACCCGATGACCCTTGACGAACTCATTGACCGCCTCTCTGACATCCGCGAGGACATCGGAGGCGATACCCCTGTGCGTGGAGCACAGCAACCCTCGTACCCTCTGCTCGCCTTCATTGAGGCCATCACAGTCGTCCAGACAGGAGATGCGAGCGAGGTGTTCATCGGACTCGCAGAGCCCAAGGCCTACGGATCGAGTATGCACTACTCGGATGACTTCGTGGACGCTGACGATGAGGGGGATGACGAATGAGACGCTCACGTCGCTCCCCTGTTCACCCGTGTTTCGCTATCGCCCGAAATGGGCGATGCTCCTGCGTGTGTGGATGCTCTGTCGTCCTGCACAAGGAGGAGATCAGCGAGGTAGGCGACATCTGTGATGCCTGCTTCCGGAGCCTGTTCGGCAGGCATCAACCCACGCGAGGAGGCGACACGGGTCCGTTCCGTATCTCCTTCGACACCGACCCAACCCCGGCGTTCGGCATCGTGCGCCCAACCCTAGAAGGAGACAACCAATGAGGAACAAGGAACTAGAGCGCATCGCAGCCCTGCTCGCACAGGATGGCGAGGACAAGACCGACGGGGAGTGCCTCGGCGAGGTCTGGGCATTCCTTGAGGAGTGTGGCATCGACCCCGATGACTTCCGAGCCTGCACCTGCTCTCGCATCATTGACCGCTCGCTCTGCCCCCTGTGCATGGTCAAGGACGACCTCAAGGGTCTCTCTGAGTGGGAGGACGATGAGGAGGAGCCCACCGGGACCCAGTTCATCGTGGGGACTGAACTCCAGTGCAGGTCGCTCGCTGACTACGACTGCATCTTCAGGTTCACGGTCGTCAAGCGCACGGACAAGTTCGTGACCCTGCGCTACTTCAATGAGGACCTCAAGGTCGCCATACGATGTGGATCGGATGGGCGTGAGTATTGCTTCCCCCTCGGGAAGCACTCCATGTCGCCGATGCTGTACGCGGAGCCGTTCTGATGACTGCCTCTCACGACACCATCAGAGCCGAGATCAAGGACAGGCCATCAGACGAACTCGCCATCCTGCTCCTGCTCGTGGACAGCACCGATGCATCACCGGAGACCAACCTCGTCAAGTTCGCCATCGGCGATGAGTTGGTCGCTCGCTACCCGTCCATCAAGGATGCTCTGGACGCATGGTCAGAGTCGCTCTCCGATCCACGCACCTCAGCAGAGGTCATCATTGAGAACCTCCCGAGCGAGGTCATCGACCTCATGCCACGTCGCCTGAGCGACTGAGCACGGATTATTTCTGGACCCTCAATCGCCTGCTACGCAAGGGCGAGAGGCCTGTTGCCACCACCCTCACCCCCCGGGGGTGGTGGCTCGGGCGAGTGTCCTCGGTTAGGGTCAATACACCGAGCCATAGAGCCCTCCCTGCTCCAGAGCACCCGTGCCGGAGCCGTCCCTGTCCCCCACAGAAGGAGACCACATGAACCATCGCCTCAAGATCGGCACAGCCATCCTCACCTCCCTGCTCCTGATCGCCCCACCGGGGCGAGCTTCTGCCGGGCTCGAGCCATCGGCGAGCCGACCTGAGCGACGTGGTCACTCCCACTACGACGGGGTGCTCCCGGACAAGTACTACGACCTGCTCGCCCGGTGCGAGACGGGTCACAACTGGGCGCACTCCACAAGGTCGTACACGGGTGGCCTCGGGATTGCCCGAGGGACATGGCAACGCTGGAGCAACTCGTCCTCAGCCAAGGGCAAGACCCCGGCACAGCAGGTCGCAGTCGCCGACAACATTGCCTTCCTCGGCTTCACCGAGTCCGATGGAGAGTTCGTGTGGCCTGTCGGTCCGTGGGGCTGGGGCTGTGTGAAGAAATGGAAGAGTCTCCAGAGTTTCATCTGCCGATCCCGGCACAAGGCAGTCCAGCGATGGAAGCGTGGATGCTGACACCCGTGTGAGTCATACCACATAGACGCTCTAGTTGTGTAGTCTGTGAGGCGATGCCTGATCGTCGACCCCGCGCCAAGACACCCCAGTTCAACAGTCTCGTCGCTGCTGCCGAGATCATGCTCGCCCCCAATCTGGGGGTCAGAGGCTCATCAACAATCTCCCCTCATGGCTGGCATCACGATGCATGGGACTATTACGACACCATCGGCGAGCTTCGCTTCGGGGTGAACTGGATCGCCAATGCGATGTCCCGGGTCAACCTCGTCGCCGCTCGCCCACCCGACAGCCCGGGGGGAGACCCTGTCATCCTTGACCCAGCCGATCCGACTCTGACCGCAGCCCAGCGACGTGCAGCCGAGATCGTGGCTCTCATCGCAGGAGGCCAGTCAGGTCAGGGTCAGATGCTCCTGTCCTTCGGCATCCATCTCTCAGTCACAGGCGTGGCATGGCTCGTCGCCGAGCCCCGTCTGGACGACCCCCTCTCGGATCGGTTCGAGACATGGCTCGTCCTGTCGACCGAGGAGATCCGGGAGACA
>Ga0181363_1000020_pt1 | contig 44094 bp, 65 predicted proteins | sample Fa13NDMLBSN_FD_130109 | JGI IMG/M metagenome (GOLD analysis project Ga0181363, IMG submission 130109) | Freshwater viral communities from Lake Michigan, USA - Fa13.ND.MLB.S.N | ecosystem: Environmental > Aquatic > Freshwater > Lake | place: USA: Michigan | collected 2013-09-23
CCCAGGACGAATCCGCGTTCAGTTCTCAGCCGGAAGACGCCGGCTTCTTCGGTGACGATTACTCTGGTCGACATTCAATCATTCTCCTGAACACGTTGGCAGATCCAGCGAATGACTGGCACTGCCATACTGTTTCCGATGGCTTTGTAACGTGGTCCGTCGCAGGCTGGCTTGTTGCGGTGAGTGACGAGTGTGTAGTCGTATGGAAAGCCTTGCAGTCGTTCGCATTCTCGAGGAGTCAGGCGACGAACGCCTGCACTTCCAGCGATCGCTGGATATCCTTGTCCGGGCTTTCCTCCACCAACACTAAGAGCTCCTGTTTTGCTTCCATCGCTTCCATTTAACCGCACTTCGTTCCTGCTGTTCTGTGCAAATGAAACAACCATCGTCTCTGTCTCATAATCCTGCCGACCCATTCCTCCAGCGTTCAAACAGTGTGCCCTATTTCCCGTGGACGCAATCAGACCCCCATCTAAGTCGAAGTCGGTGCCGAGTCCGCCGCCTGCTGAAGTGCGACTCGCAAGGGTTCCGGCAACGTCTTGCCTCTTTTTCCCGCCCTTCGAAGAATCCCCTGACACGCAACCTGGCTCAAAAAGAACCGCTGCGGCACGTCTCCAGCCTCCAAGACATCCAACAACGAAGACTCGACGACGACGCTGGGGAACTCCGAAGTATTGAGCGTCCAACACTCTGTAGGCGAGACCATACCCGAGTTCTTCCATCGCCCCGAGGATGGAACCAAAGTCCCGTCCTCCGTTCGATGACAGCACTCCAGGGACGTTTTCACAGAGGAACCACTTTGGTCTAAACTTTTGCAGTATCCGGCAATAAGTGAGTGCGAGATTCCCTCTGTCGTCAGCGAGTCCACCACGGAGACCGGCGATGGAGAAGGACTGGCAGGGAGTTCCTCCGGCCAGCAGATCAAAGTCTGTCTCATTGATGTCCCATTCCTCAAAGCGGGTCATGTCCCCGTAATTCCGCACATTCGGATAGTGATGAGCCAGAACTGAGCAGGGGAATGTCTCAATTTCCGAGAAGCCTATCGCCTTCCATCCCAGAGGTTCTGTGGCGACCGAGACAGCCTCAATGCCGCTGCACACACTCAGGAATCGCATGGTTCTTTCCTCCCCGATTTCCCGTTCATAATGGACCAATGTTTCTTCGTCTTCAGGCACCCGCAGCTCTTCGTTCGATTGATCTGTAGTTGCTGAACCGTCACGGACTTCTCGTCGGAGCCACAACTGCACTGCACCCTTACAAGGTAGTGCGACCCCTTCGACGAATACCTGACCCTGTACGGCAACGACACGACCGTCAGCAGTCCGAAGACCTGGCCGACGGAAACCTCACTCGACTTGCTCAATGATCGACTCCCGGAGTCTCGTGGCATTCTCTGATCCTCCGTCAGAATCTCTGTACAAGTAAAACGTGCCCGACAGCCTGGCGAGTTTCCCGAGGCGAACGTAGTAGTAATCGTCGGGCTCGCCGTAGAAGCCACGTTTCCGGTCGGACATCTCCCGCATCCAGCGAGCATGAAGTTCCGTGGCGAATTGTTCAGCGGTTTGTACTGGTTGCGCATCCATCGCGATGAACTCCGTTAATTGCTCTCGGGATTCGTCATCGCTCGCCGGATGATCGGATCGATTCGTCTGAGATGCTTCTTCATATCCTCGAAAGCCTCCGTCAGAATCTGAAACACCTTGGCCTTCTCGTCCTCCAGCAGGAATTCCGCCGCCTCTGTTTCGACGATCGACACCGCCGCACCAATGAGTCCGAACGCCTCACCGAAATTGCACTTAATTTTCTCGCTCATCCCCTGATTCCTCCCACAACAACATCCTTCACGATGCTGTAAAAGTCTTCTCGGCAATACGCGACCAATCCGGTCACTCGTGCCATGTCCCTGCACGGAACGCCCGCGCAGTATTTGCTCCAGATCAAATGAATCTCTTCCGGATCTGTAATCACTCCCGAACTGACCGCCGTCAGCACGAACGTGTCGTCGGCCTTCCACGAACTCACAGAACCACTGCGAGTCAGGATCAGCCGGTTCTCATACCAGATCTTCGACAGGAGTTTCCAGATCATCCACGTCTGCCCTTCGACGACAACAGCAGAGTAAGGCAGCGAGTGCCTCTTCGAGACGAACGTCGTCGAGGGATAGCGTTTCTGGCCATCCCAGACGATTCCGTTCGTGTCGAGCGTGAGATCCAGCGAGTCGAAGATCTTTTTTTTGGCGAGGGATGTCACAGCAACCCCATCTCAAAGTCCTGAACATCGCGTTCAATTTCCGCGAATCGCCCCAAGACCATCTTGGAGCAGGCCAACTTATCGTCCTCGGTCAACGGCATTTCATCGCCGTCATCGTTGAACACTTTGACGCTGGCCATCTTCGCATCGGAGATTTCCATTTCGCCGTCTCGTTCGCCAATACCAAGCAGGCGATCCCGCTTGATGTAAGGCCCGCTCCACTTCGCCTCGTAGCTGACAACAGCCTCCCCGAGGATTCCGTCAGTAAACATGAACTCCTCGAAGATCCACTGACCAGACTGAGTTCCACAACCCGTACATGCCACTTTTCGGTTCACTGCGAACATCGTTCACTCTCCTGAAAACACCAGAATCAAACACCACAGACCGGACTCTAACGGCAGACAAACACTTTGTCAACTATTTATCTACAATTTTCCCATACCATCGTCCTTCGAGTGGTCCGGACCTGATGTGTTTCTTCTGGTATCGCAGTTTTTCCATACATTCGGTCAGCATTCGGCTCGGAACGCCGGAGCCATAACTGCCTCGGTATCGCTTCATCAGTTCGTCGAACTTGATCAACTTCCAGACCTTCTCCTCGTGAACGTACAGGCCACTCGTCGGATCCTCTGGAGCCTTGTGACTCGCCAGGTCTCCCATCGGAGTGAGTTTCAGCCGGCTTGTCCATGTGTGAATCCCGTGTCCGCGTTCGACGGCTTCGTCCAGCTTGTCCATGACCGGACTGACTGGTCCGACCATCCCGGCGATCAGCGACTCCGTCTGCTCGGCCAGACTGTTCTCGACTTTCTCTTCGACCTTCGCCGAGTTGGACAGGTATTCCCGGAGTCCTCGGGTGATTCCGTTCTCTCGTTTCTTATCGTTTGCGCGTCCCTTCCAGATCGAATCCCACTCCCACACCGGGAACGTCCGCGACAACTGCCACTTCCCGTTCGTCTCCGTCTGAATCTTCCTTGCCACTGCCACCGGCGATTCGAACTCGAGTTGCTTCATCAGGATTTCTTTGTCCATGTCCGGCAGTTTCAGTGCGACCAGTTCCTCGTCGGCCTTCGTGACGAACTTCATCGACCAGTTACACTGCCACTCGTCGATCCGGTCGATGCTCTTCGCGCCAGACTCCACCCGGGGATCCGCCATCATCCGGATCCCGTGCCGATGCAACCACCCGCCCAGCGTCCGATCAGAATTGTCTGCCGGCTGCGGATCCGTCAGATCCGTATTCGCCTCGATCTCCTTCTGGAACTCGCCCAGCATGAACCGCTGAGAACTCTGGAAGATGACGTGCAGTTCCGCCTCGGTCTTCGGCGGATCGCAGACCAGCAGGTTCGCCCCTGCCAGCCACATCCACACCTGATCAATCGCCTCCTGCTCCTCCAGCCCATTGATCCCGTACTTCAGCAATGCATCCCGCCAACAACTGTTCGCATACTTCAGGAGGCTATGGTGACGAGCGCCGGGCCCGATCTTGCCCATGGGCGACCGGAACTTCGTCGCATCGGTCGTCGACGCCCCACGAGGAGCCACGGAGCCCTGACGAGCGTACTCCTCGCACAGGTAATCGACGACATGCTGCGGCAACTTCCCGATCGGGATGTCGGATGGCGATTTACCCTCGAGCCACTGGTAAGTTTTCCCGCTCGGGTGTATTGACGGTGGCGCGACGGATTGCGTCTCTTTGCCCTTGCCTCCGAAGCGAAACTCGAGACCGCTGATGGTCATATTAGCGACAGGCGGCAGGCCGGAACACCAGCGATAAATTCTGTGAAGGCTCTTGCCAGACGTGTACGTCGGCGCTGGGTAATCGGCCAGAAGAGCGTCTGCCATCGCTCGGCCTTCGAGCGTATCATCTTCGATGTCGATGACTGCTTGCTCTTCGGGAATGCCGTGGCACAGACCCAGAATGATCCCGCAATTCCACGGCTTCTCGCCCCACTGTTCTGAGATGACTTCCGGATCCTGCGTAGCAGATTTGCCCCATTGATTGCCGACGGGGTGTTTGCCCTGGGCTTTACAGTCATCGCGTCCACACGAACAAAGAACCCGATCCTGTTCGAACACCGGATAATGCAGACGCACCGGATACAGGCCAAATTCCACCAACTGCAACACATCACTGGACGCAACACTCACAGAGATTCTCCTCAAACAAAGTTTTCCGGCATGGTAGCCTATCCATCGACAGAAAATCAGTAAAGTCTTGTCCTAGAATTTTTCGATAATATTTCTTGACACGACTCTTGACTTTTGTAGGATGCCTCGCATGTGGATCATCGCTGTGATTTTACTGGTCGGATTCATTGAGTTCCTGAACCTGCTGGTTTACGGAGTGGATCCGGATTCTTTTTTGGGATGAAAGGGATTTCAATGCTGATACTTGCACGGAAGAAAAACCAGAAGATTCTGATTGGCGACAACATCGTCATAACGATCGTCGACTTTCGGAATGGTGGCGTTGCCATCGGCATCGACGCACCAGCGGATATCGCTGTGCATCGGCAGGAAGTTTGGGACGCAATTAAGAAAGAGGCTGAAGATGGGCAGTGAAGTCTTTGCAGTACCGGATGAGCATGTTGACGACATCATCCGGGTGATGATTCTGGGGCTGAATGCGTGCGGTGGCGGAGTTCACAACGAGGTTGCTCTGAATGTCCGGCTCTGGGCGACTCAGCACAATCGTGATCTGGTGAACATACTCGATGCGATGGTTGTTCGGTCAAAAAAGCGTGCCGCGAAGAGCAAGAAGGACCGGATCATTGAACAGCGACGGAGGTTGAAGGGATGAGAAAGACGCCTGCCGAACGAGAGACAGAGGAAGTCGCTGAAGAGGCGAGAAGGCTTTTCTTTTACCATGCGGAGACGGGCTTGATTCTTCGTCGATGTTATTGGATGGGAAAGAATGTCGGCGAAGAAGCCGGAACGCAGAGGACTGACTCTGACGGAATGACGTATAGGTCTGTGTCCATAAGGCATAAACTGTTCATGTCGCATCGTGTTGCGTGGCTTTTGCATTGCGGTCGTTGGCCGAGCATGCAGATCGATCATAAAGACGGCAATGGTATTAACAATCGTATCAGTAATTTAAGCGAGGTTACGAACCGCCAGAACGCGATGAATCAAAAACTCAACGCGAAAAATTCTTCTGGAGTGACTGGAGTTCGGTGGCACAAGCTGGCAAAGAAGTGGAACGCAAGAATTAAGTGCGGAAAGAGTGAGATTTATCTAGGGCTATTTGAGAGTTTCGAAGATGCAGTCGCAGCAAGAAAAGACGCTGAGTCAAAATACGGATTCAGCGAACGTCATGGAACCAAAGAAGCAGACCTGGAGTCATCAGCCGGGCGGGATTGAGTATTTGAACACACACAAATACTCGCTCCTTCACGCATGTCTCGGAGGCGGAAAGTCCTTCATGGCTGTATCTCACATGCGTAAGATTTCCACAACTGGAAGCAAACGCACGATCATCCTCTGCCCGTCAGCGGTCATGGGGGTTTGGAGAAGGGAGTTCTTCAAGCATGCTCCTGACGAGTTTGATGTGATTGTTTTGGATAAGGGATCATCAAAAGACAAAGCTTTGATTGTGTCGACTGCGATTAACCTGCAGAAGTCTCATCAAAGACCTCTTGTCTTCGTAGTGACTTACGAGTCTTTCTGGCGTCCTGATTTGCTGAAAGTCTTCTCATCGTACACATGGGAAAAGATTGTTGCTGATGAATCGCAGCGGTTAATGTCTGCTGGCGCAGCGTGTAGTAAGAATGCGTGGAAGCTAGGGTCTCGCGCCGGTTCCCGTACTGGCTTAACCGCGACCCCCCTTAGTAACAATCCGGGCAACATCTTCGGCCAGGCCCGCTTTCTAAACGACCAGATCTTCGGGAAATACTGGACTGCGTTCAAAAAAGAATACGCGATCATGAATCCGTACATTCCGCAGAAGGTTGATAAGTGGGTCAACCTCGACCGGATGAACGCGAAGATAGCTACCTTTCGGTATTACATCGGCCCGGAGGTTCTGGTTCTGCCCGACAAGCAGGACATCGTCATCGAAGTCGAACTCAGCGCGAAGGGCAGGAAACTGTATAATGAGATGCGCAAGCAGTCGATGGTCGATATCAAGCGATCCATCGAGAACGCATCCGGCGAAACCACTGAAGAGATCCGGACAGCCGTCGGATCGAACGGCGCTGTGCAGTTCCTGCGACTGCTTCAGCTTTCACAGGGGTTCATCAAGGACACTGAAGGCGAAGAACTCGACACGGACACAGAGAAACGCAAGGCTCTGCTGGATCTGCTCGAAGACATCGACGAGCCGGTCTGCGTGTATGGCTGGTTCAAGAATGATCTGGCGATTGTCAAACGCTGCTGCGAGATCCTCGGTCGTCGTTACGGCGAGATCTCAGGGAACCGTAAGGATCTGACTGAACATGCGACGTACCCGCAAGACATCGACATCATGGGCGTTCAGTGTAAGTCCGGATCATCCGGGATCGACCTGACTCGGGCTCGCATTGGCATCACACTGAACTCCGGCCTGCTGTCGCCTGGTGATTACGACCAGATGATGGCTCGCCAGTATCGGCCTGGGCAGACGAGGGACGTGATCTATTACCACCTCGTGGCGAAGAAGACTGTCGAAGAGAAGCTGATCAAAGCTCGGCAGGAAAAGCGCGACATTGTGGATGCGTTACTGATGGACCTGTTTGATGAGGAGGTGTTCTGATGACCAAAGATTACAGCCGTGATCCGAAACCTGAAATTCCCGAGACAGTTAAGCTGGCGATCGCGACTTACGAACTGGAATGGTGGATGCGAAAGCTCTCTCGGAAGCAGGTTCGCGAAGAGATCAAGAAGTACGTCGGCATTTCCGTTAAGGCAAAAGGATTCCCTGCAGTACTGCTCTGGTACTGCGAGATCTATAGCAAGTGGAAAAGAAAATCTGAGTCAAAGAATACACTTCTCGACGATGCGGGCTGGACAAAATTAAGAACAGTAGTAGAATCGTTGAAAAACCATCTCGAGAGTCCGCTACTGGATGGAGTGGCTGACGCGGCTATCGTGGTTAGGTCGAAGGTTTCTACGAATACTGTGCAGTTGAGTGGGTTGCCGAAAAGGTTGCGGTATTGGGAGTGATGAACAGCGGAACTTGTATTCGATAGTCTTTTGGGGAATGTCATGACGCAGTCTTTGAACCAGATTTCTTTGTTGTACGCGATTGCGTCCATGCTTGAAAAGCAGTTTGGAATCTCATCGACGAACGAGAGACAGACGAACGCGATAATTCAGGCAGCAACAGACATTTGCACGGCAATGCAAACCGACGTTGCAGTCAGTGCTGGAATGGGTCTAACGGCATGGCTGGCGAGTGACAGGACAGGATTGTCCTCGAAGTACATGGCTCACGTATTGACAGGAAAGACACTGGGGGCAAAGTACGCTCATCCGCACGATCCATCGGACTTCGGACGATGCCTCGGTCTGCTGGAGGCTGTGCCAGCGTTTCGCGACAGACTTTCCATGATGTCAGCAGAGTCAGGCGAATGGGATCGGTTGGTTCATTCGTGGGATGAGATCGAACGGCTTTATCGCGAGGAATTGCCGAGTGGGCGAGCCCCAAGGTGTTTCGACAGGATGCGTAAACTGTTGGGCGAGTAACAGCGGAACTTGTATTCGGTGGGCGCAAAAACAAAGGGGAAACGATGAATACAGCAGTTGCGATGCCTTGTCCACGACTGGAGTTGCGGTGGGTGAAAAGCGGCGAATCATGGTATGAGCGGGAATGTGTTTACAGCCTTGTGTTTCCGTTGGGTGAACTTGACATCCGGTCGACAGACGTTGAGGGCAATCCACGGGAACGATCCTTGGAGATTTCGCGAACCAAAGTCCGAGGCGGAAATGGTGAGCCTCCCATTTGCGACGGTGAAGTGTATACGCCTTATCGTGATGGTGCTCATGCGTTTTGGGATCGCGATGCTTTGGGCGGACATCTTCCGATCGTTGCGGTGTGCGAGGATGTGGCAACGCTGGTGAAGTTAAGGCCGCGACACGAGGCAAAGTAACAGAGGAATTCCGTTCCGATAGTGGTGACTCATTACCTCAATGGCAGAGGGCTGGCGATAAGCCGGAAGACGGTGGTTCGATTCCATCATGAGTCCTTGAAATGTTTGCTGCTGATCGGGTGGCGGAATGGTAGACGCCTCAAGGGAATTGATTCCAGCACAGAATCAGACTCGGCGGATGAATGCTTGCGGGTTCGAATCCCGCCCCGGTCAGTGGCGTGAGCAGAGCTATGTTGGTCCGCGTTTGAATTGGAAACATCAACAATCATGGATTCCATCCGTAGTCTGAGAGATGACTTTTCTGGTGGTTGTGCGACCAGCTTCGCATTGCCGAGAGGCATGCAAGCGACTGGCACCCAAGAGGCTGCCCCGATGCGCAGGAGCGTTTAAGCCTTGTTGCGGGGCGGGATTCAAGGCCCGCTGATTGTTGGTTTTTAACACCGAGCTTGTAGTTCGATAGTTTTTTGGATGAGAAGAAATGGCAGAAGGCGATACAGCAGCGAAGACATCAGAACACAAGCCAGAACCGTCACGGCTTCCTGCCTGCGTCGTTGGCTGGCAGGCGATGGACACAAAACGGCTGTGGAATGACTGCACTCAATTGTTAGTAGCGGTCCCAGTTCAAAGCCGAATTCGTAACAGCAGAATGAGGGCTGTCGACGATTGGTTTTACGAGTTCTCTGTGATTGTGATTCGATTCGATGAAGACTATTTCGAGATCGAGACGGCTGACGGCGATGCCTGGGGATGGGATCTCGACAGTGTTGATTTCTATGTGATTCTGAGTGAGTAATTGACTATCGGTTGAGCGTTCCTCTAGGCGCTGAGCAGCGGATAACCATACCGATATCATGATTGCAATCAGAGACAGAATCGAATGGCTTTACGAGCGAAATAAAAACCCGTTTGCGGTTCCGCTTCGTCGTCTTCTCCAAGACGTGATGCTCGAAGCCAAAAAACGCAGATCGATGCAGCGACGAAGACGGAAAGAAAAGGCATGAAAAAAGCCCGATCGACTATGCTTTGCCGGCGTCGATCGGGCTTTCCGTCATGCGTTTCTGACGCGGCCAGGTGTAACAAAATCAACAGCGGTCAGCACGTCCGATAGTCTAAAATAACCTACAGTTTTTCTTGACTTCGTTTTAGAAATGGAATACCGTATGCCGAGTATTGGTGAGTTGGCTAGGCAGTTTGAGAAGTTGCTTGATCGAAAGAACAAGGCGGCTGCTGACACAAAAGAAGTCTCTGCTGAGATCGAAAGTCTCGAGCAGGAGCTTTTGGATAAGATGGCAGACGAGACTCTTCCATGCATAAAGTTGGATTCCGGGAAGACTCTGTACACCAGAGTCGACAAGTTTTATGCGATCCGGTATCCGGAGAATGCGACGGAAGAACAGAAGGCCGAGGCGAAGCAGGCATTTATCCAGGCTCTGGCGGAATGCCCTGATACGTCGGACATTGTGAAACGCGACTACAACGCAGCAACCCTGCGGTCGCGGATAAAGGAAATCGAAGACAACGGCGAACAGCTTGACCCTTCCGTTTTGAACCTGATCTCGGTGATCGAGAAGCCGAGAATCTCTTATAGATCGTGAGTTCTGAAATGAAGATTACCAAAGGACTGACTCCTCCGGATCCCGCGAAAGTTGGTCGTCCGCGCGAGTACAATTTCCAGAATATGGAAGTTGACGATGCCGCAGATATCAATGCGTCGTACCAGACAGTCTATGCCTGCATTCGCCAGTTCAAGAAGAACGACGAATACAAAGACTGGTCGTTCCGCATCGAGAAGATTGGTAAGTCTGAAAAGAAAGTCAGGGTCTGGAGAACAGCCTGACAATAGTCTTCCAAAGAAACACGTCGTTCAAACTACAGGACTCCGAGGGCAATTCGGAAATGCAGGAGAGTACCCTGCCGTGTTTCTGCGGGATTTTATTTTACGCCAAAGTGGCCTCTTGGAGAGGTGTTTCGGAGTCATGACCGAAACTTCAGGTTCGAATCCTGCGAGGCGGCTCTGGCAAATCGCCAGTACCCAATGTTTCCTTTCGAAAGGTGTTCAATGTCCACAGCACTCGTGCAGTATCAGAAGTCCGATTTCTCAGTTCTTGCCGATGGCAGCGAATTGGCAGCAGCAATGCTGGAAAACGGCGATGGCGGAGGATTTCTGGAGTCCGACTTTCCCCGAGTCAAGACTCCGTCCGGAGGAGGAATGTTCTGGACCATCAACGGTGCCAACGGGATGGAATCCACGGCAGCGATCGAAGGCGTGATCGTGTTCCGTTGTAACAAGGGGATTCTCTGGAAGGCCGACGAAACGTCCGACGATAAGCCTGTGCTCGTCTCTGACGATATGAAGTACGCTCGGCTGAATATTCCTTGGGCGGAAGTTCCTGCGGACATGCAGGAGGTTCTCCCGAATCACGAAGTGCCGGCAGACGTTCTGCGAGAAGCCGGAGCCCTGCGTGAGGATGCTGAAGGGAATCCCGTTCGGTACTTTTACTGGGATGGCCCGAACAAATTGCCTTACTGCGAGTTCGGAAGCTCGACGAAGGCCGGCTCGAAGGGCAAGAAGGCGAAGGACTATCAGATCCTCTACGTCCTCCGAAGGAACGAAGCTCTTCCATTGCGGATCCAGCTTGGCCCAACGTCGATCATGCCGATCCGGAAGTTCTTCCGTCAACTGAACGTCCCTCACACAATGGCGTATGTGTCGCTGGGACTGAAAGTTGAGAAGTCGTCATCAGGTAAGGATTACTCGGTCGTCGTTCCAACTCGAACGGCTACTCTTAGCCCTGAAGCCGCCGCAGATATGAAGATGAAGTACAAGGAAGAACTGCAGCGCATGCATGATGCAGGGCGATTGAACATCGTCGACTCTGCTGCGGAGTAATCCTGAACGGAGTCCGGCGGAGCCAAGGATGGCTCCGTTTTTTATGCGCTGACACCACCCACCAGAATCCGGCAGTCCAGGTAATCCTGATCGCCGTTGCTGATATCGAAGCCAACTGTCACGATCGATTCGTCGTCCGAGGCTTCTCCGCCTGAGATCGTCATCTGGATCGCACGACCTGCCACCAAAGTCAGCCCGCTGCATCCCGAATCCGACTCCACGACTGTATCTACGTCGATTGTTGACACGTCCTCGACGGTCAGTGTCGCGTCGACAGGATCTGCCGTAGGATTTGACACCGTCACATCTGGTGGCAGTCTCTTGTTCAGGTCGAGGTAAACTGTGATCGTTGCGCGACTGTGCTTGCACAGCACGTTGCTGGACTCGTAGCAATCCGGATATTCCGACATCACATTCTCTCCCTGAACCGCCACACACGAGGATTGCGAGATGCCGCGAACACTCGAGACACAGATTCTGCCTTAAACACTCGCTCGCGTCCAGACGCTGTCCAGCCGACCGTCGGGATCGGCAGATCTCCCTGCCCGATGAAATAGCAGAACGCGCCGTGCCACCGCGACGACTGATCGTCTGTTCCATTCGCGAATGGGATCGTAACGAATCCCGGCAGCGCAACCCCAGCGGCAGCGCTGCGTTTTGCTGCCGTGGTCGTCATGCGTCCTCACCCTTCGTGAATGTCGTCCCGTTATCGGAAGTTGTTGACGTTCCGGCAACCGTTGTCGTATCGTCGCGGTACAGGGTTCTTGCGAGTGCAGTCTGGGTGACCTTGTTGCGAGCATACATGAACAGCCAGGTGATTTTGTCCTTCAGGCTGCTCGTTGCTGCTGGCGGAGCGGAGAGTTCAGCGAAGGTGTCGACCGAGAGAACGTCAAGCACTTGAGCATTGACCTGGGCTTGCGTTAAGTCAGGCTCGACTCGAACGACCACATACCGTGTGTACGTTCCATCGACGAATTTATACCGAACCTGACCCTCGACCGCAGGACGGTCATCAGCATCGAATGCGAGCGTGTAATAGTGCTTCCCTGTTTCCGTTCGCAAGAATGCAATCGCTCCTTCAATAGCAGCGTAGATTCCGTTGTTGAGAGAGCGAGTTCCTGTGATTGTCGCTCCTGAAACTGGCCATGAGAATGTGATTGCGTTCGTGTCTGAGACAGATCGTTCGACCGTTGTTGAGGTGACTGTACCGAGAGAATCGACAGTATCTTGGATTTCGTCGATCTGCGTTTGAGTAGAGGAGTCCAGTTCCACTGTTGGTTTGCCAGCGTCGAACGTTCCGTTTGTGCCACCGAACTGGATCGTGTCCGACTGCAAAACATCGGTCCCCAAAACCATCGAATCAAACACCATCGCAGGCACAACCACTAGCCCGACCGGCGGCATCTGATAGGTAGACTTATTGCATGTAATCTGCAGTCGTCCAAGCGTGTCGAGATTGCCAGTCGTCATCACGAGCGAGTATTGCCCGTTTGCGATATGTGTCAGTGTCGCTGCTGCCGCCAATGCGGTGAGAGTGCCTCCGTTTTTACTGATCGACAAATCCCCGATCACCGCAGACGTGTACTCTGCTCCGGTGCTGTCGAGAATCGGCCCAACGATCAATGTCGCTGCTGTGCTTTGTTTAGCCCACATTATGATCCTGCTCCTACCAGCAAACGACGACGACGATTCCCGATTCGCAATCCGCGATTTGCATACATTTTTTCAAACGCCACGCCTGGCCGACGTGACAACAGCGACACCTGACGCTCTACATTGCGATCAAACATTGACAACTCGTAAACGCTTCCGCTTGTCCCAAATCCACCTGTCACATACTTTCCGAGCCAAAGCGTCGACAATTGCGAGGGAGTGCTGTAAAGCACGCCCGAAAACGACGACAGCAAAACACCGTTTAGGTATAGATTGCCTGCGTCACCGCTTCCGGTCTTTTGCAGCAACAGGTGATTTAGACCGGTCCCAATGTTGACGCCCGTGTATGTGCGAAAACTGGGTTGGCCAGCAATAGTGCGGCGTACGCCCCAAAAAATCTGCGTTCCTGTCGAGTTAAATTCTAAGAATCCCAAGTCATTAATAGTTGATTCGTACCACGAATAAAGGACAGGTGAGTTCGCAAAACTCGACACCGAAAACCAAATAGAAACTGCGTGATTGTCGTTTGAGGCAATACGAGAGCCAGCATTGGCAATATCGACGTAGTCATCAGACCCATCAAGCACGACGGCATTCCGTCCTGAACGAATGCCAAATTGTGCCCCACTTGTCAACGTGCCGTGATTTTTGAAATTGCTCCAATCTCGGAGCGTCAATCCAGTCGGACCGAGACATGGTGCCCACGCACCGACGCAACCTCTCCACAACGACGGAAGCTTTGGTTCCCCGCCACGTGATGGTGCATAGAATCCGGAATTGTACGTCGGCGTTGCCATTATTGGATTTGATCCGGATTCGGCGTGATAATGATACAAGTGACGTTTGCGGTATTCTGCAGGTTCTTTGTCGCCGAAGCGTTCCAAAGTGCTGGAGACACATAACGTTGCGTCAGCGGGTAGTCTCTAAATCTCGCGATGAAGTTTGTCGCTCCGCTCGCTGATTTAGCGATCACAGAACCGACAAATCCAGATACAGGCTGAACGCTCAACGCGGCATCGGATGCCCCGACATTGTCGTCGATAAACGTTCCGTCAGACTCAAGCAAAAACAGATTCAGCGCGTCACCAACCGCAGGCGATGCCGTCCATTGACACACAACGCATATTTCGTGCAGCTTTGCTTTCGCTCCTGCCCCACGATCATGCTGTGCCCCAACGCGACCAGCACCAAATGCAAGATTCTGTGCGGTGATCACCTTATCGCCGCCGGAGTCCTTCCATGTGATTGGAGTGCCGGGAAGCATATAAATCAAATTGGCCATCTCATGCACCTCTCATAGCAACACGGCATTCCAGCGGTGTGATTTCGGGTTGATATTCTGCTGCCGCGAGGAGTGGCCTGGCTTGCTCCTCCGACAATCCACAGCCGCCCTGATTGATTGGCATCGTGAGCATTGTTCGGACTCGCGGATCTCCAAAATCGAGCCCGCGTTGAGATTCGGGTTTCATCCATTTCAAGACGCGAGCCACAACAGGATTTTGTCCAGCCACCTGTTCAATTTGCTGTAGCACTGTTTCCGCCGCAACTGGATCAGACGACAGTCGCAGCACGGACAATTCCGATAGCGGAGTCTCGCGAAGCAATGGGGGCGATATTGCCGACGCTCGGGACGCAACAGCAACCCAATCTTCAAGAGTTGCTGAGGCCGCCGCAGTTGCGTCTGATTCAATGAGGGCTTTCAATTCAACTGGTGTCATAATTTCACCTGATTACCCCAATGAGCAGCGGAGTCACTTTTTCACGAATCCCAATGTTTCGCGCGCCGAGCGGATCAACGATCCGAGGTTATTATATCTAACTTAAAATGCTTCCGTCGATACCGACGCGATAGACGCTACGTTGTTTTCAATGTTTGTGATCTGCGTTTGAGTAGAGGAGTCCAGTTCCACTGCTCCTGCTGCCGACACCGATAGCGTCCGGCCTGCAGTCGTCGGCATCACAGCCCCACCAGCCGCTGTCTGATAATCGAGTGTGTCCAACTCAATGTAGATATTAACAGGGACCATATTCGCGGCCCCGCGCAACTGGATGGCACATTCGTTTCCGCCATCTAAAGCAGCATTCGGAATGCCAATCTCGTACCAGCCAGGCATGTTAGTATTGTCGACGGCCACGAATCCACCGCTTGTCCACGTTCCGAGCGTTGCTGTCGCCAAGGTGATTTGCACCTCGTTGGATAGATCCCCTGCAAAGTAATAAGCCACCAGCGATGCCGTATCGAAAGCAAGATTTGCCAATCCAGCCCCGACCGTACTCGCTGAATCAGCAATAAAAATCAGCCTGCGAACTGAGGTAGAGCCTCGTTTGAGTTTCACTGATCGGCCCCTCCTCTGACATTAACCGCACGAACCCCACCACCTGAAGCCGCCGCATACGTTCCACCACGACTTGCGTCAATTTCTGCACGTTCTTCAGTCGTGTAAAGTCTGGGCAAAATGCGTAAGTCATCCATGCGAAACGCGCCGTAGATCGTTGGCGAATTCGCGATCAGACCCACAAAGAGCCTCGGTGTCGTTATTGCATTAATATTGGCCGCAATGGTTCCGGAAAATGTGAGCGTCTTTGCTGATCCGTCGACCCACGCTTTTAGTCGATTCGCGTTTCCAGTCTGCGTCCCATCGAACTGCATCACGAGACTGTGCCAGCCTTGATCTGTCAGCGACTGTGCGAAATAGCCGAACGCCCCGTCGATCTGGAGGTAGACATTCCCGTCAGAAAAATGGTAAATCAGAACTCGCTCCGAGGCACTATTGATAGCGTTCGCAATACCGATAAACAGTCCGTTGCCAGTTGTTGCCACTCTGCGAAACCAAACTGAAATAGTTAGGCATTTCAGCGCACCTGCCGGACACTGAGGCGTTGCCGCGTAATCGTTGACACCGTCAAAGTCCAAACATCTTTTGCCGTCATCTGTAACCCAATCGGTAGCAGCATCCATATTTGTCAGGGTGCCACTACCAATTCCTGTAAAGTCGGTGAGCGTTGTTGTGCCGTCGCCTGTTGAATCCTGCGATGGACAGAGGGCCGCGACAGATCCAAGCCAAACTGTGGACTGGTAAGACATCAGCCAGCCTCCACGGCATTGGCAGCAGCACGCAAAGCCGTGACGATGTCTGCCTTAACGCCCAATGCAATTGCAGGGTTCACGACTTCGTTGAGCTGTTCAAATGCAATAGAACGAATCGCGGCCTTCACTGTCTCCTCGCTCGCCGCAGTTCGCTGTGCTGCGAATTGCTCGACTGTCAATTCCTTGTAAAGACGCCCGCCGTCAAGAGCATAAAACGAATCGACCAACGCAGCCGCATTCGGAGCGGCCTGAGTTAGCCCCTGAATGATCTGCCAAACCAACCCGGCCCATGTCGGAACAGTCGTCAGAAGGTTTTGAGCACCATCACCAAACACCGCACTCCAGAAAATGCCGAGTTGCTGTTTCGTTTCGTCTGGTGTCGATGGTGATTCTATGACATCCTGAATCGCTCCGCCCATCGTTGTCGGGCTAGACCGAAACCACAGCAGATTTTCCCGGAGCCAAACACGGACAGCATCAACAGCGATATTTGACACTGTCAACGTCTTCAGAACAGCCACGATTTCCGCGTCGGTTCCGGTAAGTCCAAGTGCCTGAGCTTTTTCGTAACCGTTCATGAGTCCCCCTAAATCAACAGCGGATCAACGATCCGATCTTCAATTACCGCGACTTCAACAGCCCAGGCAGAACATTCTTTTGAAACTCGAGCAGCTCAGAAATTGACGGCACGCTCGTCAGTAGCGATTTGCTCTCCTCCGGAGAATAAGCCATCAATCCGCCCCCTGAGTTCGCCAAGCAGTTTTGCACCAACCAGTAAGCCATCATGACCTGACCGAGTGCTGCCATCTCCTGCATAGCAATCTGCTGGCCCTCGGCGGTATTCGCTGCCTTCAGAATCATGACAGCATCGTAGTTCGCTGCTGCAGCATCCAGGATACTCTGTTCCAGTTCGCAGGCCATCATTCGCCCCTATCGAAATCTTATTACCACCAGCAGTTGTCAGCACAACATCTGAACCGCGATAAACATCCTCAGAGAACTTCTGATTGGCGATCGCCTTGATCTGCGCGTCTTTCTGCTTGATCTCACGCATGCATTGTTCGTGAATGCTGAATCCAATGCTAGCCGAATACAGCGAAGTCACGACCATCAGAACTGACAGCATCTGACAGTGTCGCCCCATTCTGTGAAACTGCCGAGTCAGACCATCGTGGTAAATCAGCCTGGTGCTGGCAACGCCGATTCCAACCAACAGCCCCAGAAATCCCAGTTGAATTCCCATTTAACGCTCCAATCACATTTGCGATCGCCCAACCGAGGGCAATGATAATCGCAGTCATGCCAACTGCCCAAAATAGCTTAGACGCATTTCGCCCAGAAACTGAAAATCCCATCCCTAACGGAAGCCGAAAATCAATTCTATCCACGTTGTCAGGCTTTTGCTGCTGCTCATCGCTCACCTTCGGCATCCCTTATTACGGGAATCTTGTCGTCGGAACCCCTTAGTGGGACTCGTGTCAGTCTACAAACGGAGTCAACTTTCCGGAATGCACAGCATCATGAAGTGCCAAACTGACCCACAAATCCAGCCCGTACACCTGATCTCTTGTGAAAGTGTGCGTTCCGCCCGTCCCATCAATGAGATGATTCCAGACCTCGGCATTATCCTTCATGACCGTATTCAGTGGTGTTTCCGGTGTGTAATGGCTGCGAATCCACTTGTCCAGGTCTTCCTTTGACCGGCGAAGGCGAAGATTCGCCCGCACGTCCGTGTGCGAAACCGTGCCGGTCCAGACCTTGACTGGTTTTGGGTTTGGTGGAATCATCAGCCAGAACGTCGGGAACCGATCCACTGCTGGAAGCGGTCCTCCGACGATCCGGTACTCTGGATTCTTGTCGATGTCGACGAACGTCACCGAAACGCCGGCTTCCTCGATCTGCTTCTTCTTTCCGGACTTCTTCCATGCCTGACATGGTCCGCACCATTCTGCGGTGAACATGAGGAGGTAGGGAGCCGGAGTTGCTTTCGGCTTTTCAGCGTAGATGCCGGTGGCCGAAAAGATCTCCGGAGGCCCGGAAAGACAGCACAGAAGCAGGAAGACGACGTTTTGCATGACTATTCACCCTCGAGAGTGCTAGCGACTGCATAAAACCGATGCCGACCGAAAGTCTGCTCAAAAGAATCCCACGTCAGCAGAACTCGTCCCTGATCGCCGTAAGTCACGTCCCACGAATTAGAGGTATCGTACACTTCCTGCCCACCAACGATCCTGATGTCGTCGCAGTGGATCGCATGGTTCCCGCCGCCGGAATCCTCCGAGGCAATTCCCTGGGCATTCAGTCGCTGGAAGTTGCGTCCGGCCTGAACCGCGACGATCACAGGGAAGCCAGCGGCCAGAGCCGTCCGGAATCCCTGCTTGGTCTGCACAGCGTAGCATTTCAGACCACGATGCTTCAGGGCTTCTGCCTTGGCGTTCGCAGGCTGCTGCTTGGGATAAATCATGTTCCATGGAACCAAGGCCTCTGGAGGGGCTCCGTGAGTGCCGATGACCTTCAGCCCGCTCTCCAGAGCCGAGCCGTTGTCCTGCCCACCGTTGATCAGCGAGTAGATGAACGCGCCAGAGAGTTTCAGTTTGTCCTGGATTCCTCGCAGGAAGCGGGCTTTCGACAGTGCTCCAGCCCCAGCGTAACCGTTACAGCTCCCATGACTTTTCTGGTTCTGAATCCACTCCTTCGTAAACACTGTCCTGCGCGGAGTGCGGTCGGAATTTGTCACGACTCGTTTGATGTCGGAATCATCCCAGACGGGATGCTCCTGCTCAAACGTATTGAACGCCGAGACGAATCCCTCCGGAGGAGCCAGAGATCCGAGTCGGCGAACTTCACCAGTCTCATCAATGATTTCTTCGATTTCCTCAGACACCTTTCACCCCCAGTTCGGAAAGAATTCTTTTCAGCGAGTCGAAATCTTTCGGCAGCGGAATCACTCGCAGGATCTTGTCTGTCTCCTTGTCGCGAATGATCATCGCCGGAAGTTCAGCAGACTTCGCATCCTCGACTGCTTGCTTACCTTTTGTTTCGCTGGTCGCAACGTCATAAAGACGCCAGTCGTTTCCGGCGTCCTTCAGAGAGTTCCAACTCGTCATCGCGTTCAGCAAAATCGCTGTGTCGGGCTTTCGGTTCTGTGCGTCTTCGACAATCGCGATAACCACATTCCCCGTCGGAACTGGCATTGGCTCCGGATCGGGTTCCGGTTTTGGCCCCGGTCCCGGCGGAGGAATCGGGCCTTGACCCATGACGACAATCTTGTGTCGCTGGGACTGCTCCTTGCTGATCGCTCCCTCGGGAATGATCAGCATTTCCATCTCACCGGACTTCAGCGCATTGACGAAGTACAAGTGCTTGCTGGTGAATGTGCGGGTTTCAACCTTGCCCGTTCCATCAGCGAACTTTCCTTTGACCTTCATTGGTCGCGCGCCTTCGTCCGAATCAACTTCGACCAGTCCTTCCGGGAAGTCGAATATCATCAGCGGCCCAGGCGATTCAATCACAAGCCACGTCTCTTCATTCAGCTTCGAGACAAATTCCGGTCCTCGTTTTGGACGAGGAGGAGGAACCGGCAGGTCTTCTTCCGGAATGTCTTTCTCGTCGATGACTGGGATCGTCGGAAAGATGATCTGTGGACCTTCACTGATCTGATCTGGGGCGGGCTTCAGAACCGTTGGTTCGTCCTGAACTGCAGCAAGAAACACCCCAAAGCACGCAGTCAGGATTACGAATAACTCTTTCATAATCCCTCCGGTGCTTCCGCGCAACAGGCTGCGACCGTCTCGTCATCTGCAGACAATGCCTGCTCAATAATCGCCCTGGCGATATCAAAGGATTCGATCTTGCTGATGTTCGCGTCGGCCTCTGCCCGAACTCGCCGAGCTGTTCGCTTCAGCAATGCCTGCGGGTTCTTGTCCGCATACGCCTGCAACTTCTTCCGCGACTCTGCCGGATCCGGAGAGTCATTGCGATTCCAGCACGAAGCCAGCATCGGAAGAACCTGCGTGATGATGGTGAGGATCGTAAACGGATCCAGCCCGACTGCTGCTGCATCGACGCGATCAGCGGCCAGTTGGGCCTGCTTGTTCAAATTGTTCATGAGACGCCTTTCTGAACTGTGAAACTACTTGGCCTTCGCCTGTTCGCTCGTAACGTCGTTGTCACGAGCAGAAAATCCCATCCACAACATCCCGATTGCTGCTGTGACCTGCGTCGCATCGAACAGAGTTTTCGGGTCTTCATCCAGCAGTGCATTCGCCTGATGGAACAAAATACTCAACGCCGCGACGATACCGGCGGTTGTTGTTTTCCAGCTTGCTTTTTTCACGACAGATCTCCTCAAAGTGTGGTTGCCACTGCCCGGGGGCGTCTCCATGGAAGTGCGAAGGAATCACACCATGGCCCGGGCAGTGGACTTAATCGGGACTGATGCTTGTCACAGCGCAGGTGAACCCCAAGCTCGACGCCCACATCAGAATGCCTCCACCGGAGGCTATCGTAAACGGAATGGCGACCCACATGCTTATACAGACAGGACACCCAATTCCGATTGTCACCCAGTGTTTTTCGCCGAAGCGAGCCTTCACTTTCTCCCGAATCGTCTTAAACAGACCCAGCGGACCATGCGTCAACGCCATGGAGAAAGCAAATCCAAATGTTGCCAGCCAGCAAACCAGACAGTCCATGATCATTTCCTTCGACTACGAGCAGACCCTTTGGCGTACATCATCGACTTGCTTTTTGTTGGATGTAAAGTACACCCATTTGCAGTCGCCGTCAGGACTTGGGTTTGGCAATATCGCGCCACGATGTTCTGCTGCCAACCTTTCCAGCAAGCCAGTTTTATCTCAGGAGCATCCACTTCTGAAGTCGAAATCGGGTTAAAATTCATCTGATGGCGGCAGTAGATCCACTGCGGAGTCGTCGCAATGTCAAATCCTTCGTGCCGAACAACCGGCGAACTTGGGTTTCCGTACTGCGTGATCTCGATGAAATCCGCCTTATTCCTCCAGGGATGCAGGGCTCCGTTCAGGAAAATATACCCGTGAGGCATGTGCATCTGCACGTTTCCGCGTTCCGGCACAAACCCCATCCGCATCTTCTGGACGAACTCTGGCCCGAGAAAGTCGTCGTCACCGATTGTCGCCTCGACTCTCGCCGGCAATTCCATGCCTTCCTTCTCGTGCATCGGGATCACCCGATCCGTCACAGATCGGAAGGCTTTCTCTCGTCGCTTGAAGTACGGATCCATCGGCGACTGCTGCAGGAAGATAATCGCCCCTCGAGCAATCTGATTCTTCAGGCTCGGGATCAGGATGTTCTCGGTCAGCGAGAACCGATACTTCGAACTGTCGGCTTCCGAATACTCAGATCGAATGTTCAGGTACACCGGGACCATCAAACTTCTCCCTTCGCGCCGGAATCATTTCCAGCACACTGCGACTTAAACTTCCAGCCCACGCTCGCGATTGGCGGTTTCCATTGGCAAGTCCATGCCCAAGGGAAGAATTGGGAACCCTCGGATTCGGAACGTAATGCTGCACGAGGCTCGGGGAATAATTCCAGATCGACAGACCCATTGAAACCAGAGTTCTGCCAATCCATGTGTCCACTGCCTTTCGCTCATACGGTGGTGTTACGGGATTCCTCGCCTGCGCATGAGATCCCTTCCAGAGTCCGATTGATTCGTGATGGACGAGTTCCTGCAGGACATGTCGAGGAAAGACAAGTGCCAGCGCGCCGACCAGATTGTTGCTGCTTGACAGCGGTTCCCGCATGACGACTCGAGTTCTACCGAGCCCGAACGATGTCTGGGAATAGTGCGACATTGCAGGGCAGTACAGCGAGACGCAACCACAGTCCCGGGAAGGCCAGAGATCCCGCTGCAGAAGTGCATGCACGTCCCGGCAGAACAAAGCATCATCCTCGGCGATCAGGATTGCGTCGTGGTCCATCGTGAGCAGATCCCTGGCAGTCTGCAGCCAATTCTGGAAGTTCCCGAGAGATCCCGTCGGCGATCGCTCGAACTCACAGGGCGACAGAAAATGCCTGCTGTCTGATTCAGTCGCGTGATGGATCAGGCTGAAGCCAGACTCGGCAATGGCAGTCGAACACTTATTCAGAGTGGGCTCCGGCCTTGGCGCGGACAGGATGCCTACGGAGATTCTCACGTCAGTTTCTCCGCCTTGTACTTGTCCTGCTTGTTCTCTCGCCGATTCTTCAGCAGCATCATCCGGTGTTCGTTGCGGATCATCGCTTTCTCTGGAGTCGTTCCATCGGCAAACGGAGTAACCCGTCCGCACCAGTTGATGAACGGTGGCCCGAGATGCAGCACCTCGAACGGTGGCCGCACCTTGTTTGACTCTGACCACTTCTGGTGAAAGAACGAGTCAGCGCCGCCAGCCCACGTCCAGTCCGTCTCATGCCACGGAGTCTTCTGGAGGAATGGCTCGCTCGCATGGAACAACTGGAAGTATCCTGCGAACTCTTCGTTGTTCATCGCTCTCTTCGACTGTCGCCATAGTCGATGTTCCGGGATCTCCGTTGGGATCTGGTGGAGAATTCGGCGATGCGGCGTGTAGATCTTTCCGATCTTCGGCACCCAAGCAAGTTTGTTCTTCGGGATGACGATGTCAGCATCAATGATGCACATCCAGTCGTGCCGACCGAAAACATCAAGCCCCTCTTCCATCGCTGCAAACTTATTGAACGCAGCGCCTCGAGCGTAAAAAGCATCGCTGAGATGGACATGGCAGTCATTCTCCTGCGCGAGGTGAATCGTGTTATGGTCCTTCACCGTCGTAACCACCATGAACTCGCTGAAGAACTCCCGATTGTACGGGAGCGTCAGGGCGAGGATGTCGGCGTAGTCGACGCAGACGGTGACACCCCGGGGCTTGATGGCTGTCATAGGATTGATTCCAGCGTAAGATCTTTGAAGAAGTTCTTCCACGGATACAAGCAAATGCCCGTCACTTCGCGACCGTACAGCATTCTGCAATGCGGGATCTCAACCCTGTCCCATCGTCCAGCGTAAACGTCTTCGAGGCAATTCCATCTTTTGATCGCGCCCATGTTCCCTGTGACTTGGTCGTCGCCTGCCGATCTTGGTTTATTGCCAAGCGACTTGTCTTTTCCACAGAGACGCTTGAGCCTCGCCCTTGAGTCTTCGTATCGTCGGAATGGTGCGTGAATAATCGGAAGAGAAAAGCACGACTCAGATGGAGCATGACTCACTCTTGAAACGGAGGGAATGTGGTTTCCTCGAGTCTGGGCAATGTCAAACAATCCGTTTGAGTATCGAATCGCAACATGTTTCCAGTGCAGATTCGGACAAAATACCCCCTTTCGTAAACATCCGTTTGGCATGCAGATTCCCGGATGCTCTCCAATTTTGTACGCATCCGGAGATTCTGGATACAGGTCAACTGCATGGGATCCAATTATTCGCACTTGCTGCGGAAGAGAACAGAGAGACTCCTTGACGGTCAAACCTCCAAATCCATGCAGAAACTCATCAGCATCAAGCGAAACAACCCATAGATCGCCGGAAGACGACTCTACAGCGGTCTTGGCAATATCGTTCTCTTTAGCGATGCGAAGATCATCGTCGTAAAATGCCGTTTCGTAAACCTCTCCGACCTGAGCGCCGCAGGCGACTGCCCGAGACACTGATTTGTCGTGAGAAGCATTGTCGAGTATCAGGACTCTGTCGAACCCCTGCTTAAAACAATTCTTGACGTTCGCTTCGATGATGTCGCTATCGAACCACGTCGAGATAATCCCAACTAAAGAAGCCGGGGAGGATGTCAGTTCATGCTGAATGATTTTCGGGGTCTTAATGACCCACCCTAAAGGCGAGCCGCCATTAAGTTTTTTATGTCGATCTTTTCCGGGAACTGGAACTGCCATGATTAACCCCCTGGGCTCGTACACCTTTTGCAAATAAAGTTCTCTTCTGACTCGATGTCTCCGCGAACCTTCATGACAAGTTCTCGATACTCAGAGGAGTGGAAGTAATCAAGCAGGCCGATGTCGTTTATGTTTGGCAGCTTAACTTCGTTGTGATAGTCCATGCAGCACAACCGCATCGATCCATCATGCATAAAGTGAACCCACTCGTCGATTCTTGAACAATGAAACTTCTCGTGTCCCGGTCCAATGTCGCGGACCTTACCCTTGTTCAATTCACAGGCTCCACGGTCTTCGCGAAACAGGGTTCCGGCACGATCATGAAACTCAAACGAATCGACAGACACATTCTTTCTGTTGATCGAGTGCTTGTTGAACATTTCCTCCCAGTAGTCAACGTATTGCTGGTGAGTAAAATAGATCTTATCGACAGCCTTTGATCGCCCAGCGCCACGGATACGGATCTTGAATCTTCCGTCCGACATCTTCAGCAGCCGAATCAGATTCTCTGTCGACTTCTGATAGTCGATCTGCATGATGTGGTGCAGCGTCTCTTCGTTGATTCCGTGATGGCTGACCCAGATCTCGTGCTTCCTGCCCTTGAAGTTTGTAAACAACTTTTCAGCAGTCGCCTCAGTCAATGCCGCGCCGTTCGTCGAGACCTCAACGGCGATATTCGGAAAGCATCGGTAGATGTCCTCAATCTTCGCGAAGATCGATTTATCGATCAGTGGCTCCTGCATCAGGTATGGACAGAACTTTATCAGCGAGTCTGTCCATGGTCTGAGGTTTGCGAGGATGCGATGCCATGTGTCATCCTTCATCATGCCAGGATGTTTGAAGTGTTCCGACTCCGAGTACGGACAGAACACGCAGTCAGCGTTGCAGCGACTATGGGTTGCAACCTGAACATACCGGATCTTTGGTAGCCAACCGAATTTTGGAACTGTCAACTGCGGAAGAAGACGACTCATTTTATTCTCCATGCAATGACATCATCCCAGATGCCACTTGTCGGCCTGAAGTCTTCTATTGTCCATCCGTAAAACCGGAATCGATTTACGACATCATCATCTGGAAGATCTTCAATAACATAGATGCCACCGTCTGCCATAAACGGATAGAGATAATGCCACCCCAAGACCTGATCCCATTCTCTGTGCGATCCGTCATCGACAATCAGATCCGGAACCTTTTCGAATGTCTCCAGATGCCTCATCAAAGGGAAGTAGTCTGGAGTAAATGCCTGAATGACGTTCAGGCCGCTGACCTTCTGCTTGTCAACCCCTATCACATGCATCTCATGGTCGATGCTTTTCCATGCTCTCATGCTTGCGCCGGACTCTACTCCTATTTCCACCAGACATTTGAACCGTCTTGAAGCGAAAAGCTGGTCATAGAATGCGCCGTAACTGTGAACAGAACATTTGTCAGATCCGAACCTGTTAAGTTCTTCTGATGGCGATCCCATCTCATTCCTCCGTAAACTGACCTCGCAGCCAATCTCGCATGGTCGGCCTCCACACGTTGCTCTGGTAATTCAGAACATTGGCATCAATCTCATTCAACTGGCGAATCATCAAAGGTCTCAGCAATCTCTTGAGAAACTGCGGATACTGAACACCTTGCCAATTGCCTGCGTAAGGTATCGGCGTGCGATCCAATTGCCAATGGTTTTCGTACAGTATTTCGAACAGGTACAAGTTATTCGGAAACCCGTATTCCTCGAACATCTGCCGCAGCTTCTCCTTCTCGAACACATGCGGAAGATGAGTGCCGGCCTGAAAGTTTCCTCGGCCATTCGCTGCTAGCGCGCCGAACGTCATCTTAATCAGCCGATGCCATTCTCGCTTTGAATTCGTCCGATACCATGGGTCGTAACGGAAGACCTTGAGATCCTCCAGAGACGTGGGCTTCAGGAAGAACTGGTCGTCCATCATCCAGACGAATTCTTCGTCAATCTCCGGATGAGACGCCGCATGCATGATCTTTGCCTGCGTGTCGCGGAATGCCATTCGCCCTGGGAGTTCCCGCATTTTCGTCAGGCGGGTTGCCGGGATGTAGTGCCCGTCGTACCACGATGGCTTTTCGCCGATCACAGTGAATTCCGGATTCCCGGCAAAGTTCTTGCGAACCGACGCCATCGACAGACGGAGTTCTTCACCGTTGTCAGGACCAACAATATTCAGGTAGACGAACTGCGTCATTTTTTTTTACCGCAGCCGCAGCCCCTCTTTTTTGTTACAGGAGCAGCAGTCTCCGCGCGATCGTCTGGGCTCTCGATTCCCATTCGCTTCTGCAGAATCGCCTGTCGCTCTTCGTCGCTAAACGGCTCGCCGCTTTTCTTTCGTGCCGTCCCGTCGCAGATGTTCCTCAACTTGCCGGGAAGTCCTTCGCAATCCATGTTACTACTCCGTAATCGTCACCCTCGCTTTACAGGACAAGTCCGGGATCGGAGGAACCATCCCGGGGAACTTATCCCAGCAAACGAGATCGACTTCAAAAACCGAGTAAAGCGGAACGCAGCTTGACTCGATCAAAACACCCTGAACGCCATTCAGTGTCAATTCTGCGAGTTGCTCAATGAGGTCAGAATCCGATCCGGAACCAGATTCAGAATCCGATGCATACGATCCGCAGAGATATTCAATACTGTCAAACTTCACGTAATTACGCACGCTGTCGCACTTAATCTCCGTGGGAGGATCGTAAATCCATTTTCCACGCTCATCGCCAGGGATACACGGAATCTTGTCCATGTCGACACTGAACGTGCATGGGGCACAGTCGCACTCCATGACCTCAATCGTCGCCGTCAATGCCAAAGGCTGCTCTTCGCAGATCACGTCGCAGCAAGGCGCCGGAGGCGGAGGCGGAGGATCGCAGGAATCTGAACAGTCTTCGACAGAACAGGCCCGGATGATATACCACTCGACCGGAGGACAGGCCGCGTTCGGATCCAGCGGGAGACGGAACGGAACCTTCGCGATGATTACTCGATCGCAAGGCTTCAGGTTGTCGATGCCACAAGCCTCAGCATCCACTTCGTCAATAATTGTATCTGGCTGTGAGACGCATGGGTCGATGTCGTATGGATCAGAGTAGATCAGAATCCGATACTCACATCCACCGCAGGAAGCCAGTGGGCCAGTTTCGACGACGATCTCCAGCCGGCAAAGACTTCCGCCCTGGGCAGAACAGGCAGACAGAGAGGCATCATCGCTAACGCTCAGGCTTGCACTGTCGCTGTCTCCCGTGCATGTGCAGACTTCCGAAAGCTCTCCAGTCTCCGCAATCCCGTTGCAGTCGGTCAGTGGGGCGCAGCACTCAATGGAAACGATCTCCTGAACCGGAGTTCCGCATACCGTGATCTCCCAGTCGGCAGGATTGTTGAGTTCTGAGCCTGCCTCCGAGTTGCATCCGACAATGATTTTTAGCGGATTGTCCGGATCGCACTCGCCGATAGATCCTCTCAGGACGAACTCGTCGCAGGCTCTATAATCTCCACAGAGACTTGGAGTCACCTGAACGATCCTCGCAAATAGCTTTGCCGTCTGCGGAGTCATCCCGCAGCATCGACAGTCGTTACTGGGGTACGTCACGCCTCCCGTAAATGATGTCGACAATACTCTAAGTATGTGCCACTTTCCGTCGATTTTACCAACGATGCATTCAGCCTTTAGATTGACTGTGATCGTGTAGTCACAGTTCAGGACGCAGCCGTAGGCTTCAATCGGATTGTCGATTGTATCTATCGGAACAGTTCTCGTTAAAACCGGACCGCTCATGTTCTGTAGATCGTTGAATTTGGCCCCGATGCCTGTGTCGCCACAGACATGCAGCGGCCAGTAGCGATTGTCGATCATCGCCATCAGCAGCATCAGGCCAGTCGGGTCAGCGTCTGGATTCTGCGCAATCCCAGTGAAGGCGTCTTCGACGCCAACGATGACCTCGTTTCCGACATCTGTCTTTGTTCCGCATCCTTCGTTCATTACACGCTTTCACTAGCACTATCGCTCGCACATTCCGGACACCCAGACTCAAGGTATCTGTGAACTCTTTGCACCTTGTAGGTGCTGCATGCCGTATTGCACTTTGAAAGAATCACTCCATGGTACAGTTCAATTCCGCCTCCGCCACCAGCAAGAACTTCCCATCGCTTCGAACTGAGATTGTAGATGACGTAGAACACGTCACATGTCATCTTGCTGGTCGATGTCGTTCCTGATTCGCTTGATGACGCAGAACCGGACGCACTGCCGCTCGCAGAGTCGCTTGAGGCTGTGCAGATCGTTCCGTCCAATTCACTAACTGGGTCGTAAGCTAGAAACGGCTTTTCAGCCAAATCCTGGCTGTGCGATCCTGACCTGCGGTTCAGTCGCACTTCCTTCACGTACCCTGAAGGAACATCGTCAGCATGCGCTGCGATGTCGGTGGGGGTTTCGGAAATCGCGAAATCGGAGACTGCAACGACCAGTTTTATCTGCTGATGTCTCGGGCTCGCCGATTGGTTTCCGAGAGTCTCGTTGACAAGTGACGATCCGTTGCCAAATGACACGTCTCTGCGCGAACGAAGAGACTCGCTGATTCCTTCATTGAGGCGATCAGCGGTCAGTGGTTCTCCGGGATTCCAGCGTTTTGGTTGTGTCATAGGAATGGGTAGAAGATGTCAGCAAAGTTTTTCAGCGGGAAGAGCGGATCTTCAGTTGCGTTGTCGACGCTGACACGCATCCACTCGCCAGGGGAATCATCTTCCGTATTTCTGTCGAAGAACAGGTGATTCCATCCATAGGCCTCATCATTATCATCCGGACAATCATCGCTGTCACTGTACGATGCCGTCGGAGTTTCTTTTGCGATTCTCTTCTGCTTGAAGATCAACTTCAGCGTCGTCGTGTTCATGTTCTTCTGGCCGAAGTTACCAGAAGTTGAAAATCCACCGAATGCGTCAGTCCTCTGAGACCTGTCTTCCTGAAAGTCAATGAACATGATCGTCTCAGGTTCATACTGCCCGCATCCGCAGGCTTCTTCATCCGTTGGAGGGGCATCGCAGTTCAGGATGTCCCCCCATGCCTGGCTGTTGACGCTGCCTCGAAACTCCCGCAAATGATTTTCGATAGCACACAGATTTCGGATCGGCACGTTATGCCAATTCACGATGATGTCTGCTTTCGGAATAATCTTGTAAGCATACGAGTCAGCCTTCAACTGACGCGCCGCCTGCTCTTCCGGAGTGTCCTTCGGCAAATCTCTCCAAACTAGATTTCCGTTTGGAAGAGTAAGCATTTCGTAGGAAGGGTTTCGCTCAACAGACAGGCATGTCCCCGGAAGGACAAACTCATTGACTTCCCACAGTTTCGTCGTGTTATTGAACGCCAGGCAGTCGCAGGGATTCTCTGAATAACTGATTGTCACCTTGCAAAGGTAGCTGTTATTGTCATCATCGACTGGCAGAGAGATTTCCGGGATCCAGTGATGAGCTTGTTGCAGAATCGCCGTAGGGTCCGTGATCAGTGTGTGTTCCGTGACTTCGTCCGGAAGAATATGATGCTCGTTCCTGAAGACACACTCAGTCAACGCTTCGATGCTGAATGAGGACGCAATCAGATTGATCTGCCCGTATCCCAGAGCCCCGGTTGAGTCGAATGGGTACGGCGCAGGGATCTGCGGAATGAACGATGTTTCTTCGAAGTCGTAGAACTTCCCGATCATCCGCAATACGAACTCTTCGGCATGGATGCATGGAACACTAAATGTGCGAGTTGCCGTAACCTTGCCCGAGGAAAAACTCGGCATGATTGATGGCAGCATTTCCTCGACTGGAAAATCGTAGTCTGTGTACATGCTCATTGCGCTCTCGCTCCCACATTCAGTTTCCGGACAGCGTCGGTCGTCTGCTTCTGCTCGCCGACGACAGGAGCGACGAATCCCTGCATAGCTTCACGGACTCCTTTGTTGACTGCGTCGGCGATTTCACTGACTTGCTGAGGCGATCTCGCCTGAGATTCCGCTCTCATCATAAACTCAATCGCCCCTGCTCCAACACCACCACCAATTGGCAGAGTGCGAATCGCAGCGTCGACATCATTTCCGACAGGCCGTTCAGATCTCACAGCATTCAGACCGGACTCAATGTCGTTGAGTTCGTTTGTTAATCTCTCAAGAGCAGCCGTGTTCTTGTCGATAGGATTGCTCAACGCATTCTTCTGGAGCGACTGGACATACGCCTCGAAGTTAGTGCTGGACGAAGAGCCTCGCTTCTGATCCTTGCCTTTTATGCTGTCAATCTCTTCAAGAATGTCTTTTCTCTTCAGGAGGAGTTCGTTTTCAGTCTGAAATCTCAACGACTCCTTGAGCGACTCGGCTCTCTTGTCTATTTCTTCCGTTCCGAGACCGAGCTGTTGTGCTCTGAGTGAATCGAACTCTCTGACGTTTTCGATGAGATCAGCATAGGCTCGAGATGTTTTCAATACCTCAAAAACATAGAGAGCCTGATCGCTTGCGGATCCGTTAATCTGCCTTCTGATAATCTCCTGTGCGGCAGACAAGTCTTTGACTTTCGACTCTGCCGCCGCGAGCCCATCAGAAACAGATTTCGAAAAGCTCTCCATCTCTTTTGAGATCTGCTCAATAGCAGAAATCTCACTCTTCATTTCAGAGAGAACTGCCACAAGGTTCTTGCCGGCATCGGAATCGTTCAGGTCAAAAGACTCTGCCGTCTTCTCCACGACTTTTAGCAACTCATTGAAGCCTTCAACAGTCTCTCGCAGTTGTGCCTGATCTGCCGATCCTGCAACGCCGTTTTCGCGGGCCTTCTTCAGTCCCTCATAAACAAGAGTCGTCTTTTCGATGACAGGACGCAGTTCTTCCAGTTCATCCCTTGCCGTATTGGCAAGAAAGTCACTCGTCGATGCTCCAAGACCGAATGCCCCAAATCCCTTGAAAACAGACGACGACGATCCTGAAGTCGTTGCGTTATCGACTCTGATCTCAAGTGTTTTCTTTCGATACTCAAGCAGCCCGTTGAATTCTCTAATTTGATTCAGCACCTTGGAGAGATTGCCGGTCTCGTCGATTCCCTCAAAAATTCCCTTCAGTGTTGATCCTTTGTCCTGCGCATTCTGAACCTGCTCGGCCAACTGCTGCACGATGTCTTTCAACTCTTTGGCATCGTTGATCGATCTCAGGAAGTTTTCTCTATCCAGTCCAAGACCAACATCGAACTCGACTCTGGCAAAGTCTTCGCTCAGAATCCCGCTGATGTCTTCGAACTTCGACTCGATGTCATTAAGACTTTCGAGCCAGTCGAAAAGTGCCGGGAGAACGGTAATCGCCAATGCCGAACCAATACCCGCAATCAGCGGCAAATAGTCAGCGAACTTCGCTCCGATTTTCGCCTGAATCGCAGGCATTCGCGACAGGTCATTCAGGATAAACGCGACGTTATTTGCCGACCCTCTGATGCCACCCGCGATTCCATTCAAACTGAAGCCAACAGCGAAGTCTTCGAATGCCTGCCCCAACTGATAAGCATTGTTGCTCAGCGTATTCATCGACTGAGAGACCTGCTGGGCCTGCTGATAGACTTCCTTCAGTTCCTGATTTCGCAGGGCAAGATTCTGTGTCGCGTTCGACAGATTCTGAACGCTCTGCTGTGTTCCATCGAATGCTGCTGAAAGCCTGCGCACGTCGGCTTCTGCAAGCTCGATCTCAGAACGCACGATCGCAATCGACCGACGAATCTCCGCCGACGGCAAACCGCGAACGAGCGACGCCTCCAGCCGATTAGTAATCCGACCTTCGCTGATTGCCTCGCGCCCGCGTCCCACTTCCAGATCGAACTGTTCTTTGATCGGTCGCTGATTCGACACGTCCTGGAACAGCCGCAGAATTTCCTGACGCAACGGATCAACGTACTGCAGGCTCGCCTGAATGCCAAGCAGGTCTCTGTCCTGCGTCTGCCGGCGAACATTTAGCACCAAGTCCGACAACTGGTCCTGCAGTCGTTTCACCTCGTCGTCAAACTGCACGATGCCGCTGAGCGAGGATTCCCGGCTTACTGTTCTCAGGTTTCGCTGGAGATCCTCCAAGGCTCGTGCTGCGTCACGGTATTCCTGGGCGAGCCCGCCACGACCACCACCTGCTCCGCCACCTCCAGCATTCCCCCCACCTCCGCCTCCCGTTCCCCCGCCACTAACATTCGGAGGACCGATCCTCGGAGATGGGATGGACGCTGTGGAGAAGATGCGAGCGTACTCGGCAATTGCCTCATTCGCTGACGTGCGGATGATGTCCTGAAAGTTCGGGTCCGGACGGATGTTGACAAATACGTCCAGAAGTGATTCGTCGCCGTCAGCCACCGATCGTTGCTCCTAACGCAAGATATGCCTCGACCAATGACAGGCTCATTGCCTCTCGAAGAGTGACTCCTGAGTTCTTCGTCACAGCGAGCGCCAGCATCTTATACCGATTTCCGTCGACGACATCCACCGGAGCTTTCTTCTCTACGGTGATGGTGACGGATTTTGTTGGCCCGGCGTCTGGCTTTGCTCGCTCGGGCCATCTGAGTTTCCCAGCGTGTTCGACTCGTCCGTGGCAAACAACGCCATCTTCAATTGGGCCTGCTCTTCCGGAGTCGCACGGTCCCAGAGATCCTTGATTCTCTGGATCCCTTCCTCCCACGTCTCTTCACGGAACCCTTTTGCAGTCTTGATCTTTCGCTTGTTGCATCGCCAAACGTCGAAGAAAAAGCCCTCCAGCGATCGGTCGTACTGCAATTCCTCTTCGATCGAAACCGCCGAAGAATTGCAGTAAACCTGCTTCATCGCTATCCCGACGAGAATCTTGTAATTCTCCTCGGTCATATCCTTGGGAAAGCCAGAGATCAGATTCCACGGTTTGTCGCGCCGAGACTTGATGTGCTCGAGCTTCTCAACGTAGTTCAACAACCTCTTCGGCTTAACCCCAATCGTTGTTCCGCCAAGAACGACTGAGATCATCCGTCACTCCTCAATTATTGAGCTTCTTCACCCTGTGTCGTTGGCTCATGCAGCCACTCGTCCACTTCAAATCCGTAGTTGTAAATGACCGGAGAGTTCCCAGCGATGTCGAAGTCGACCGGAACCGAAATGATGCGGATGTTCGCTTCGTAGTACGGATCCGTCGGCGACTCCAGAATGTTGTCGCAGTTGACCGACCACATGATGTGGTAAATGCCGTTGATCGCAAACGGAGCCGGAGCCGTTCCGTCGTGGCAGGCGATTGCCAGATTGCCGGTATTCGAGACCGTTCCGCAGGCAGTCTTTTCGTTGCCGTTGGTCGATGACGTGACCAACTTCTTGACAGCCGATGTCTTCGTGAACGCGATTCGCGTTACGTGCGGGATCGTGTCCCAGGACGCAGACGACTCAGCGGTGTTCGTATCCAGCAACACGCAGGCTTCCGATGGGCAGCACAATTCACCAGCAGAAAATGGCATTTCAACTCTCCATCAAACAGATTCAGACGCGGATGCGGAATCCGAGGATCCCGACTGCTTGTACGTCCCACGGAAAACAAGACTATAAACGATCACGCCACCAGTGCCACTCCGAATCGACGAAGTTGCGTTGCCACGCTGGCAAAAACATCCACAAGTTCCAAGATCCACACACCCCGCCGCGAACAACCAGTCCTCGACGAGGCTACGGTATTCCTGGGCTTTCTTCTGCATCGTATCAGAAAAGTAGGCCTTGATGTCCACCGTGTGACTCTTCTGAACTGCAGACGATGTCCGCAGGCCAGACTGAGTGTCGATCTTCACTACGACATACGGAAGACAGTCCGAACATCGCTTCTCATTCAGGAAGTGATTCTCGCTCTTGATTGTCGTGCAGTTGAGCCCCCGGAGGGCTTCAAGAACTGCGTCTTCGATGCAACATGACATCTGACTTCCTTACGACAACCAAATTCTCAAGTGCCACTCCATGATCTCGGATCACTTCGGCCTCAGCGATCTCCGGACTCAAGGCTTCCACCTCAATTGGAGATCCCGCGCCGTAAACAATGTACTTCATCAATCTGTTCCTTCGAAGGCTGCTTTTGCTGCGACAGCCATTTCAGGCTTCGCAGTCCCGTAAATCTCATCGACCCAAGGGCGACCATTCTGATCCCACATCAGCAAATAGTTCTTTTCCCGAAAAGTCACATGACTCGGTAGGAATCCTACATAGCCATTGACGATTCCAAAAACGTCATCTGCTCCACCTTCGATGTAAGTCGCCAAATAATCATCTTGGATCGATGAAAAACCGCTTTCGGGCCGGTTGTTAATCTCGCCTTCTCCAAAAACTGGCCCCCATCCTCCTGGCCTGTGACCCAAGTATCGATGGGGAATTTCTCCAACTCGTGAATGCGGGGGAGCCTGAAATTTCTGCAGCCTGACTCGATAAGCCTCCGCAAGACTTTCCGCAGCAACGCCAATCGCTGCCGCCAACTTCCGGTTCAGCATCTCGATCACCCGATCGCTATGATCCTCGAACCGAGCAGTCAGCACTTTCCTTCTCCAATCCAACTTTGAACGGGACAAACTTCCCCTGATCCGACACCCTCGTGATCTTGTAAGAACCTGTCTTCGTCTTCAGTCGATGTCTGGCCGAGGGTTTGTCACTGAGAGGCCACTTGACCAGATCTCCGGAATATTGGTACACCAGATCTCGCCCGTCGTTCCGTGACTGAATCTGCCCTGTCTCTGCGTAAATGCTTCCTTTAACTCTCGCAACTCTCCGGTAAACCGTTTCCTGACTGCAGTCGCAGTCCTCACAGTCTTCTTCGAGTACATCGATCGTCTCCGTCAGCAGGAAACACGCCGCAACCGACCGAGCCCACAACTTCCAGACACAGAACGATGCGAGATACTCAGTCGCGTAAACGACCCACTCGACACCATCCGCATCCGTAATCACCGCTCCCGCGCCAACCTGGACCGCATTCTCCTGGGTGGATACCCGGAAGATCCGGTCGCTCATATGCACGTTCGTGTGATTGTTCGTCGCCTCGAACTTGACTCCCTTCGATCTGGCCGACAGGAATTCTGTGGTCTCGCCGCAATACTCGAAAGTAATCGGGACGTAATCACAGAATGCCGTCAACCAACTCGTGCATCCGCACGGGATCTCCAGGCAACACGATTCGGAAGCAGATTCGCTCATCGTCGATACCTGCGATTCCTCCGAATTAACGGAGTCGAAATGCAGACATCTCCTTCGCACCGAACAGGAGTCACACACGGAACATGCACGAACTCAAACAAGTCTGTGGATGAACCGCATTTCTTCGCTGTGTACAAGTCCTTGTACGTCTTCAGAACCTCGATCTTCGCCTTGAGCCCAGGAGTTCTGTCTTCGGAGGTATCGCCCTCTTTCGTGATTGATGCCGTGCAGGAGGCGGCTGTGATCTCTTCCGAAAGATCACAGATCTTCTGCTCCAGCTCAGCACACGAAAGACAACTTGCCACCGCGCATCTCCTTAGACTTCAACGATTCGCCATTCTCGACCGCTGTTCGGCGACGGAGCACAGATCTGTGCGAATTCCTTCTGGAATTCCGTCTCGTCAATCGGCTTCAGGATCGGCCACTTCAACTCTTTGTCCTTGTCGGCTTCCGTCCGAATCTTTGCGAACGACTCAAGGTAGGCTTCCTTGACCGCGTTCTCGCCGATCGGCTTCTTCGACTTCACGACCTTCGTTGGTCCGCCAGGACAACGAACAGCCCACATCGTACTACTTGCCATTCTACACCTTCCTTCAGGAACTGGAAACAAAAAGAGCGGCGACGATCACTCGCCGTCGCTCTTTAGATGCGTCATCTGCTCACCGCAGACTATGTTGATTCGCTGGAATCGCCGGTCAACCAAACAGCCTTCTGGGGCTCCTTGATGTAGGCGTAACCCTTGCTGATGCTGTCGTACTGAGCCACGATCCGACGACGCTGAGCTTCTTCGCTCAGGTTCAGACGGCTAACCGTCGGTCGAATCTGATAAACGAACGCCATGAACTCAGGGATCTTGCCAAAGAAGATCCATTCGCGAGCCTGAGCGAGCGTCAGACTGTATCGAGCCATAATGGCTGAAGTCAGTCGCTGATACTCGACAGGAGCGAAAGTCATCCCGTTGGCGACTTCCGGAGTCATGAAGAAGTGCGTCAGGTCTCCTGATCCTGGGCAGGTCGACTCTCGCTCAACGCTGGTCGCGTTCAGCAAAGGCAGAATCCGGTCTCGAGTTCGCTGGCTCGTGAACACATTCAGATTCGTCACGTCGACCGACATCGGGCGAGCATGAACCAAGTCTGTCATGTCGTAGAACAGGTTCTTGACAGTCTGCAGGTCTTCTCCGCAGGTCAAAGTCAGGGAAGCCGCGTTGATCCATGGGCCACCGGAACCATCGTCGAACGGAGTGCCTGTCGCGCCATCTTCGTAGAAGATGTCGTACAGAGTTCCGCTGCGATCGTAGGTCACGTTGTAGCCGATCAGAGCGTCGACCAACTTTTCCTCACGGTACAGGTTGTGAGCGTCAGCGATCTTCGGAACCTGCTGCATGGCGAATCCGTTCGGATCCTTGCACATTGCTTCGCGAGTGAACGCGATGCCGGCTCCGACAGTCTTTCCATTCGGGTGTTCCAGATAATCGCTGGCAACACCGTAGAGCGGGCTTGGCTCAAGCTCGCACAGCTCATGAACCTTGATGTCGCTGAAGACACCCCAGTCCTTGAACGATTCTTCGCACTCACCACGGGTCTCTACCGGAGCGATTGCAGAGAGCTTGTACTCTTCGCGAGGGTTCTCCTGCAGAGAGTAGCGGATGGTTCGCTGAACCATCTTATTGAACGTGCCACTGGTCACGATGGCTTCCATCGCGTCCGAGTCCATGTTCATGATCTTCTCTTTGAAGTTCGGCCCGAAGTCCTGCTCAACGCAGTAGTTCAAGTCGATATCCAAAGGCTTAACCTGCTTTGACTCAAGAGCCTCGTCGAACTCTTCGAGAACCTGATCGCCGTGCTTCTTGTAAGCGTCAATGACCTTTTTCGTGAGTTGGCGATTCGCCATTTTACTGTCCTTGTCTGAACCTCGGAATCACCACAGAAACTACGACTTGAATTCAACGAGAGCGTAAGCCTGGCTTTCGGCTCCACTGTCATTCACTGCCTGGAACACTTTCAGGCCAGCAGTATCCGTCTTCTGGATCGTGTCGTTGCTCAACAGATTTGATCCGGACACCTTCCCGAACGTGAAGCCCTGACCGCGAGTCCAGGTCGTCGGAGCATCAGCCCCGTCAGTGTCGACGATCTTGTACGCTCGCTGAAAGGTTGAGCCTTCGCGATAGAGTGCGAACGGGATGCAATCCGGAGCGTCGTTGCAGACACCGTCGTCTGAATCGATTTCCTGCAGGTTCACACCCTGAAACTTGGCTTTCGCAGCAGTCTGCGTGGTTGCCAAGTTCGTGTCCCATGCCTGATCCGTCTGGATCAAAGCCGCCTTCAGGATTCCGGTCGCACTGTCGCTTCCGAGGAAGTCGCCAGGGCACATATCAACCAGAGTGTCAGGCGGAGTCATGTGACGGATGTCAGTGACCGCAGGAACCTGACCGTACTGATGCATTACATTCAAACAGCGTGGCATGTCTCGCCCTTTTCAAACAAACGAACCGAAACGGTCAGTGACTACTTGCCGAGCCCGAGTTCCGCCAGAAGCGAACCCTTCTTATAACCGGCCTTTGACCCCTGCGTCGGACGGTAAGCAGGCTTCTTTGGCTGCTCTTCCTCTTCCTTGGCAGGAGTTTCTTCTGTGTCGTCAGGATTGTCGTCGACCAGCATCGGGCTGATCTTCGACAGAACCGAACTGAATTTCTTGCGAGCACCCTCCTGCATTTCGCAGGCGCACTCGACGATTTCTTTCATCAGAGATTCTTCGATGGTCACGCCCTCGAAGACCTTTGTGAACTCGGCAGACACTTCGCCTCGCAACTTCTCAGTCGCTCGCTCGGCTTCCAGTGCGTCGAGGCGAGCTTTCAACTCGTCCTTCTCTTTCTTCGCCTGAGCGAGCGCGGCTTCCGTCGCGTCGGTCGCCTGCGATTCTTCGAGGATTGACTTCACGAGTTCCGGATGCTTGTCGCGGAGAGTCTTCAGGTCCATGATCTCTTCTTCCTCTGATTCGAAAATGCCAGCAGTTGTTGCCGGCTTCGTGACAATGTCGACAGACCGGAGAACCTCGATTGACTCAACAACCACGTCCCCGTCGGAACCGACTTTTCCGGACTTGATTGAGGAATTGATCGACATCCCCAACGACTTCGGAGCGTTCACAACATCCCACAAGAACTGTTCTGCAACAGCGTGTTTCGGGTTAAAATGCACGTCCCCGAAGTAACCTTCGCCGGGACGGTACTCAACTTTCTGGCCGACAACAGCAAATTTGTCTCGATAGGAGCGACTTGTCGTCGCCGTCGGAGGATGGTCGATGTAAATCGACGTTCCCGGCAGCAACTTCATCGCCGACTTCTGGACTCCCGGGGTGTCGTAGTTGCGTTTGTTGCGACTTCGCAACCCGAGCAACTTCACACCTCGGATAATTCCCCGCTCTCGGTCAATTCGATCCTCAGCAATGGCTTCGAACGCATCTTCTGTTACGAGGATGTCACTCATTTGGTTCCGCCTTTGCCGCCCTTCGGTTTCTTCTTACTTCCGCAGCCACATCCCATGGCAAACCCCCTTTGTCAAATCGCCAAATTGACAATAAGTCATTTTGTACGAACTTGACAAGACTACTGCAACCGAATTTAAGCGTTTCGAGTCGGATCTTTCTTCGAAACACCCTTTTCTTTCATCGGATCGGCTTTGTTGCCTGCCGTTGGCCCGGGAGTGCCGAGATTCTGCGGTGCTTGCGGCGATCCAGCCGGCAGCGGCAGTTCGTTGGCCAGTTCGAGTTTTCTCTGAGCGTTTTCGGCCACTGCTTCGAGTCCTTCTGGAGCCAAAGCGGTCTTCGTGGCGACGGCTCCTCGGTCCCACCAGTCTTTCATCACCTCGTGATCTTCCTGGCGGTTGCGAGTCTGAACTCGTGGCGGCTTTATTTCCAGGACAACCTGCATCACGTCAGCCGTCGTCAAATCGTGTTCCCCTGATTCTGCAGCGTACCACAGGGCTTGCTTCAGAATCCGCAGGTCTTCCTGAACCATCAAGCTCTGCTCGTACCGCATCGACTTGTGGAACGGGCCTTCTGAGACCAGCGTCGAGGCGAAGTTCCCCTCGCTGACGTTTGCAGTCAGCATGAATTCCGGCAACTTCATCCCCGCAGCGCACGCGCGAAGCAGCGAAACCAGTGTTTCAATGTGGTTACTGTTCCCAGCGCCCGTCTCTGGGAACTCGTACTTGATCTGCGACGGAACTGTGACCACTGCAGTCGACGGCATGTCGAAAGTCTCTGACTGCCCGCTGCTTCCCCCGCCCGTCTGCTGCGTATTCAGGTAGCTCTTGACCGCATCACTCGACGGATTCCCCATGATCGTCCGAATCGCGCCGAACGCAGCCTGAAACGAACTCGTTCGCATCAGATTGGCCAACAGTTTCTTAGCGAAGATCAGTTCTTCGCGGACTGGCCAGTACAGCGTCAATCCCCGAGGATCTGCTGACAGCACGTTTCTCTTGCGATGCTGAACCAGAATGCGATCCTGACTTTCTTCCATCAACGGGATGTTGTCGCCACGGAAGTTCGCGAGCCCACCGTCCTTCGTCATTTTCGTGACGAATCGCAGGTCCGGATACCAAACATCCTTGAGGAAGTACGCGACCGGCTTTGCCCGCACGTCATTCGTCTTCCGCACGCCCAGCGAATCGAAGTATTCCTTCGTCGCGTCGTCTGGATCCACGAAATTGCTCTTCGGGTCGTCGTCAAGATCTTGTGGTTCGCCGAAGTAAACCCGGATCATCCCGTCGTCGTCGTAACTCAGCAGGTCAAACACCTCGCCGTGACGGTCGCATCGCTGGCTGACTTCCGATTGCCGGTTCTGCCACTGATTCTCGGCCATCCAGATCTCGAGGAACGCCTCCACTTTGCGAACCGACTCTGAGTTCGGCTGATTCTCGTCCTTCGGCTTGACGGTGACGGAATGCCCTGTGTCGGCGATGTAGTAGGACCGATTGTCCTTAGCGTTCGTGCCCCAGGGCATTCTGCCAAGCTGGTCCCCGAGAACAATCGCCTCCCGGACATCCTGAATGTTCTCGAACGGCTCGTCGCCACCGAACGGAAGCTGATCGCCGTTCGCGTTCACTCCGCCGCAACTGACTCCGAGTTCCTCGAAGATCCGCGCAGCCGCCTTCGTGGCTTCGATTGCCAGTTTCTCGTTCTCAATCACCCACGTCGTCGACAAACCGTTCGCATATGCCATCTGATGTCTCCTCGACGACAGATTACGGCTTTTCCTGCTGATTGGCAATCAGAGTCCCCGCCAGCCACTCTTCTCTTGTCAAAATGCAGTACGGCTGTCGGTAGGAATCCTGACCGTAGTAGTCTTCTGCTCGCTCAACCCACAAAGTCTTGCTCTTTGGGTACTCCTTCATTGGAAAGCCGAAATGCTCAACGAAGCAGAGCCTCTTCTGGCCGAACATTTCAACAACGGATTCGATTAAGTCGCCTTCACTCATTTCACTTTCCTTCATCTTAGTACGACTTGTATGCCGCCATTCCGGCCTGAACGAGCAGGTCATTCACGCAAATATCGTCCTTGAACACCTCTGCCAGATATCTGCCATACTTCTCCTGACTGTCCTTGATCGTCCTCACGTCGATCTCAGAGTCGACCGGCATCAGGGCGATCAAATAGTCCCTCGCCGCAATCCCCTGCTCTCGCTGCGGGCCTCTGACTTCCGGTGTGTTGATCCGCGCCAGTCTCAGTTTCTGCTTCGTGTGCGACCCAAACCCAAGGTCGACCATCACAGTGATCGTGTCGCCGTCGTAAATCGAAATGACGGTCGCCGAATACTGGTACTTCGTGATCATCGAAGAAACCTCCACCACCAAAACGTCGATCTCACTGCTCGCCGGTAAATTCCTACGTTCGCATTTTGCTGAAACGATTGGTCGACGACCATAGAGATCGTCTGAATCGCAAACTCAACCGGATCCGACTTTTCGCGGCAATGACCGCATCCTCGCTTACTCACGTCACTTCTCCTTCCTCAGATTCTCCCAGTATTCCTGCTCATATCTCGGCAACTGAGTACACATCGCCAATGCATCCGGCCCGTCGTCGTGCTTCCCGACCCCCGGGATTCCGTCGAACTGCTTAATCTGCTGCAGCAGAAGCGTCGTCCCCGGATTCTCGAGGAACCGGAACTCTCGCTGAGTCAGCCGCTTGTCCAGTCCTCTCCGGATCCTCATTTCCTTCTTCAGCATGTCCTCGACCGGAATAATGATCCCTCCAGACATCAAATATTTCGACAGGGCGTAGTCCGGGTGATTCGCCGCGTAGTTCATGATCAAGTCGCGAAAAATACTCTGAAACTGCGTCGATTCAATCCCAATCAGGTCGCCTGATCTGATCCGGTGGTGATCCTGCTCGCAGAACAGGAACAAGTCCTCAATAATCTCCGACGGCGATCGTCTCTTGAGATCCGCGTCGACGTACGCCAGTTCTGACGTTTGTGCCATACAGACAATTGCCGAATAGTCACCCTTCTTGACGGAGCGACCCTTGCTTGGGTCGACGCAGAACATTCGGACGATGTCGTTGGCATGTTTCGGGACGGGGAACTTCTCGAGCGGGATGTAAATATCCGTGAACAGTTCTCTATCCCACTCGGCACCCGTCTTCGACGACACCAACCAGCAGCCGTTCAGGAAGCGGTCTCGCTCGTCTTCTGACATCGCCTCGAGTCGCTGGCGATATGTCGGGTCGGACTGCATCAGATGTGTGTTGTCTCGCAGTGTCGCGCCGATGAACGTCGCGGATGTCGAAACACACTCGTTCTCGCCGGTTTCTTCGTTGATCTCGTAGTGAGGCTCGTCGTACCAGTGAAAATCCGGCTCGACGTACCGGAAATGCCGAATAACTCCTGACCGCTCAGGTATTGGCAGGCCCGTCTCCGGTGAAAGCCACCAGTACAGAAAACGATAGAGAAACGAATCGTTATCCGGATTGCAGGATAACTTCATTCTCGGCTGGATCCCGGACTTCGATCTGCATCGCCCCCAGAGGTACTGCACGAACTTGAGCGGCCACTGTGTCGCCTCGTCGATCGCCAATGCATCAAGCTGGGCTCCCTGATAGTCCTCAAGGTTCTTTTCGAACTGACAAGACCCCAAGGCAATCTTAGCACCGCACGGGAATTCAAACTCGTTGCGAGTGTGATTGTAAATCGCACCATAAGGCCGATACATCTCTTTGCAGTGATCCAGCAGGGCTCCTGACTTGGTCAACTGCGGATAAGTTCGACGCATGATCAAACCACGGAACAACGGATTCGCATGCGGCCCCTGACAATGCCTGAGCATGTCGAGCGTCACAATGTGGCTCTTCCCGGAACCTGCTGCGCCGCCATAGATCAGCCACTCGGCAGGCGATTGCAGGACGCGGTATTGTGGGTCGGAGAGTTTCATCGGAACACTCAATAAACAAGCAGCCAGCGATTCGGGGGAATCGCTGACTGCTTTCGGGGAGAACTACTCGGTTACATCAACTGAAGTATTGTCGACGCATTCCTTAAGTCGCTTCTTCATGTCTTCTGACGAAATAAAAACTGGAACCGGAGGCTCAATGCTTACCCCTGTAATCGTCGCCTTCACATCCGATGACGGACGACCTCGCTTCTTCTCTGACTGCATCTGAGTGAGCAACGCAAACGCTGCTGTCCTGGCAATCGACTCGGAATCCGCGTTCTGAACGTCACACTCGACGTTAATCCTGAAACGAAACTGCTTCGACATTTCTGACCCTTCGGCTTGTGGCTGTTGAACTGACGCACTTCAAAAACTAATCCCCAAACAGCGACGAATCTTCTCCGCCGCTGCAAATTACACACAGAACCAAGACGACGAGCAATATTTTCACATGCACGTCCATCTTATCGCCCAATTCTACACGGCTTACACCGCGTTTTCATCCCGACACACTCCCCCGCCTCATTCCAGTAATAAACACCGTCGAACTCCACCTTCGGAGGCGCAGATCGCTGGGCACGGTGACGAGCCTGATCAGCGAGGTACAGTTCTCTGGGTGTCGGCTTCTTCGTGGCTGAGAGGGAGGTTTGTGATGCTGCGAGCAGAATGGCGATCGCGAGGAAAATGCGGATCATCGCTGGACTCCTGAACTGTCGATTGTGGTGGTGGAATGAGGCGGACGGGTGAAACCATGCAGCGGGCAATTGCCCGAGTGGATGAATGTGTATGTGCCGTCACCAGAGGGGCGACCTGTGCCCTGATGGTTGTCGTAGATCGGGCAGAGACAGCCGGAAGCGATTGCGGCGGGGGATCCGGGGGTTGGTTGGGCATGTTTATCCATCGCAGCCTCGGCATTCGTCGTCGTAAGTATTCGCTTCGACAGAAGGATCTTCAGGAATTGAAGGATGACTCCACGCATGGCGAAGATCTGTAACACTGCTTGGATTCATAATCATCCAGAAGGTGTCGCCCTTCTGAATGAAATGCCTGTCCATGTAGATGAATGGAGACACAACACCATCCGACGGAACAAGCGAAGTTGGATTCCAATTATACGCCACAGGGAAACCACGATTGTTGCCTGAAATATAAATGCGATGACCAACCTTGAGATCCATTTGGCCAGCAATCACCTGAACCACCGCAACGTGGATCGCGTCGCGCGGACGAGGTGTTGGGTTTACTTCGGAAAGGTTGATTTCGATGGACATGTGGAGGTTCCTTTGTTTGGGTAAAGGATAAGTGTAGACGAATAGTTGTAGAAATGGAAGTTGTTTTTTATTTTTTTATTCAATTGAGTCAGGTGCCTAATGCCCCTATCCCCGCCCCTACGATTTCGTCGATAGTTCGAATCCGATGGGGTTTCCGGAGAGCCGGAAGGTCGGCTGCATCCGGAGAGCCGGAAGGTCGGCTGCATCCGGAGAGCCGGAAGGTCGGCTGCATCCGGAGAGCCGGAAGGTCGGCTGCTTCCGGAGAGCCGGAAGGTCGGCTGCTTCCGGAGAGCCGGAAGGTCGGCTGCTTCCGGAGAGCCGGAAGGTC
>Ga0181363_1000021_pt1 | contig 43983 bp, 70 predicted proteins | sample Fa13NDMLBSN_FD_130109 | JGI IMG/M metagenome (GOLD analysis project Ga0181363, IMG submission 130109) | Freshwater viral communities from Lake Michigan, USA - Fa13.ND.MLB.S.N | ecosystem: Environmental > Aquatic > Freshwater > Lake | place: USA: Michigan | collected 2013-09-23
AACAGTCCTGCCTTTTACTTTAAGGATCTGATCACTGGGGATGGAACCTTAGACAGTCGCTATGATCAATTCCTAGAGGCTAGGAAGTTCCAAAAGAAGCTCCAGGATTATGAGACTGGTAAGGATGCAGTTCTTCCTGGATCTAAGGAACGAGCCAATCTACAGGTTGCCAGCGATCTTAGCGTGTTGGTTGATCCTACCCTGATGCTTGGACCCGCCAAGGCTCTGGCTATGACTGGCAAGCTAGGGGCGGGAGCACTTAAAGCGGCTGAAGCTATTGGAAAGGTCGAAAACCTAGCCGGAAAAATAGTTTCAAATGGCGTTGCTGCCGGGGCTGATGCTGTATCTGCCGCAGGTAAGGCTGTATCAGGCGGTATGGAGGCCGTAGGGCGTAAGGTTGGTGAAACTTTAGCAGAGATTAAGGGTGTTGGTTCTCCTGCTGTAGGTGCCGCTGCTGGGCTAGGTGCAACCCAGATTCCAGGGGTTGGAACTGCTGCCGGTGTCTATGCTGGGGCTAAGGTCGCTCAGATAGGCGGAGAATTAGCCGGGGAAGCCGCTAGGGCCGCTTTTGAGGCCCCCTCACGTCTATCCACCCTAGAACGACTTGCGGCCTCTCCTACGCTATCCCTAGGAGCAAGAAACGTGGCTTCTGCGATGCTACCACTAGACCCATTGCTTCAATTGGGTGGTGCTATGGCCAGGGGAGGCGCTGAGGGTGCTGTTGTAGGGGGTGCTTTAGGCTATTATGGCTCTGGAACGGCTGAAGGTGCCGGGCAGGGTGCTGGGGCTGGATTTGGACTAGGAGCAGCCGGTGGGGTGGTTGGTAAGGGTATTGAGCGCCTAGCGGGTGTAGGACGTAAGGAAGCTATAGGTCCAGAGGTAGCTAAAGAGATCAATGCCATGCCTGAGGCTCAAAGGCCAATGGCAGCTAAAGCCTTCCAGAGGTTCATGGATGGGGGCAACTATGAAGCGGCTGCTGAGCTTATCGACGTTAAACGATGGCTAGGCAAGGCGGTTGACTTCCAGTTTGTGGACAATGCCACAGCCAAAGCGACATTTGAGGCTCAGTTTCCTGGTCAAAAGTATGTATTCAGCCAAGGTTTCGCAGGTGTAAATGATGCCGGTAAGCCTGCCGTATTCATCAATGCCGACAATGTTAAGCCTGGGACCGGGTATCATGAGGCTTTACATGGGGCTGTCAGGACCGCTATAGGCCGGGAGTTTGGTGGTCGGATGGCTGAATACCTTCAGAACACATTAAACCCCACCCAGCTTAGCGGGTTCATCTCTGATTACCTAGGCAGAGCTAACCCTAAAGATCGAAAGTCCCTATTAGCTGGCATGGATATGAAGACTCCTGAGGGGCTTAAAGTTACCCTTGAGGAGATCAGCGCAGACCAGTTTAGCCAATTCCTTCAACGGTCTGAATTTCGTGATTACCTCATGAGAGGTGGCAGGGACTGGGGTGGCATTTTCCTAGGATTTGCTAAGGATACCATTGGAAAGCTATCTGATTCCGTAGGGTTAACGGATTTCGGTGCTCAACGAGGGTTTGAGCGCATCGCCAAGGAGTTGATTAAGGCTCAACGCATCATTGCCAGGGAAGAAATGGTTAGCGGGAAAGTCCCTATTCCGCTGGATCTGACAGGCAAGAGCCCTAAGGAGTTGGAGGCATGGGCCGGTAAGCATGGTCAAACGGATGTTCTGATAAGGGATCAGAACGGAAATACGGTTGGGGTTAAAGATCCTGTTAAGGCTGAGGCTGACCGGGTGGTCAAGAATGAGCGTATCTACAAGACTATTGAAGAGCACGCTAAGAAGGCCGGGGCATCCACCAAGGGTGGCATTAAGCTAAACCGTAGAATGCTTGAGAAGTATAAGGATGCAATCCCCACACAAGACTACGTCAAGGCATCCGCTTTGATGGATGCAATGGAGTCAGGAAGCGTGGTTCAGTGGAATAGCTATTTCCCAACCAACCGTAAGCTTAACAGAAGCGAGAGATCAGTTAAGGCAGATCGTGGCGAGTTTCAGGTTCTAGGCGTTCCATATGAGCTAGCTATCACAAAGAAGGGTGGGCTGATTGCTAGAATCCTAGACTTCGACACGATCAAGAATCGAGCTGATGACTACTTAGGCCGGGAAGGCATGCTAAAGCCTTGGAATGGCGACAAGGGCGCAGCCATGGCAGACCTTGGCAAATATATCAACAACCTTGGAGATTCTCACTCTAAACCTAGCGTTGATGTCCTTGGCGATGCTCAGAAACGAGACATCCTCTATAAGATCGTAGGCGGAAAGCTTCGGATTGATCAGGCTGGTGATATTGCCAATCAGCCTTCAACTGGGATCAATACGGCAGATGAGAACCAGGCCGGAAGAGCTACCACAATCGGCAAGCCTGATCCGCTTCAAGGTAACAATACGGCACCTATCAATTCTCTTAGGTTAGACCTGATGGGTGAATTCGCTCCTACAGGCGAGAAGCTTAATTTCAACCTTGGAGCGTATGAGAAGAGCAAAGTCAACTGGCTCCCCGCTGAGACCATAGGCCAAACTGAGATTATCAAGTCTCAGGAAGGGTTTAAGATTGTTCATGGCCAAAAGTGGAGGCTCTACGATAAGTCAGAGAAGCTTGTCGGGATCTATGGGACTGAAGCTGAGGCAATCAAGAAGGCTGAGAAGCTAAAGTAAATGGCCTACCCTCCCCATCAGCATCTAGTTGAGGACATCCTAAACCTGAGCAAGGCTACCAAGCGAACGCTCAAGGACGGGGATCTTCAATTTGCAACGCTCATCCAGGCTGGCGTCTTTGCATCTGATAGAATCCCATTTGATGCTCTTTTGACTGATGGAGAGAATGTCCTTGTAGACCATAACGGGGATGTTCTGTGGGCCGAGACTGTATCGGTTGGAAGGACGCTGACGCCTCGCGCATCCGTTCCCATTCCTGTTGTTGAGCCTAATCGGCTTATCATATCCTCTGAGCTGGCTTGGCTGGAGGACATCGACAACCTGGTTTACTATCGTCTCTTCATTGAGAACATTGATGGGATTCCTTCCATCATGCTATCCACAGATAGCTACTCTGTGGAAGGTGGAGGCAGTCCTTACTCTGGGGATCTATTGATCAATGGCGGACTAGCTTACCTTCGTAACATCTCCACAGGTCTTTACAATGAGATACACGTTGAAACGGTTGGTGGTGTTGCATCGATTGTTCTCTCGAACGAAGACTATGATCTAGCTTCAGGAAGCGGCTCTTTGACTGAGGGCAATCTTATTTGGAGTGAAGGCAAAGCCTACCTCAAGAATACAACCTCTGGATATCATCATGAGATTTACGCTCAGTTGGTTGGTGGGATTCCTACTATTCTCCTGAGTGATGCAGGCTATATCTTCGGTGATGCGATCAGCGATCAATTCACAGGCTCACTTATTGTCTCAGGTGGATCTGCCTACATCACCAACATTACAACCGGTCTATATCACCGGATCTTCATTGGAGATGTAGGAGGGCTTAAAGCTATCCTAGTCGATGATACTGCTGGATTCATAGCCTCAGGAGATGGGGTTCCTACTACTGGAGATCTTCTGTGGTATGATGACGTTTGCTGGCTCAAAGATCCAGTGACATTGCTTTATCACCAGTTTTGGCTTGAGACAGTAGACTCAGAGTCTAGCTTTGTAGTTGATCAGGCTGGCACAACTGTTCCAAGTGCTCAGACTGTCAGCCCTACAAACGATCTAGTTTGGAATGATTCCAAGGCATATCTGAAGAATCATACGGATAACTTTTACAGAGAGATTTACGCAGAAACAATCGACGGCGAACCGAGCCTAATGAATTCAGATACATCATATGCGACACTTCCTTAAATTACTGGCGCTCTTTATTGGGCTCAACTTGCACGCTCAGACGGCCACTTATGCGCCGTTGATGATTAACAAGACAAACGCCGTTACTGCTAATAGTGCATTTTGGACAGGCAACAGTAACAACTTGATGGGCATTGTGCTTCCCACAATCAATGCTGAGCGTGTTCTTGTAGTAAGTGCAGCTAGCGGTAATGACTCAAGCGCAGTTGGGTCAAATCCAACGACTCCATTCCTAACACTTGGAGCAGCATTAACTAATGCTCCTTCAAATAGTCGTGTGGTTGTATTGCCTGGGACGTATGCAATGACTCCTAGCTATAATACACCAGAAACGGCAACCCCTGCCGACTTCACTTACATTCCAGCATTGATGCTTAACAAGACGAACGTAACGATTAGCGGTAAGGGAGCAATAATTACAGGAAGCGGAACCGGCTGCATGCTTGGACTTCTAAACTGTAAAGACGTTCAGGTTGAGGGGCTGGAGTTTAACCTTACCAAAGGGATTGGTGAAGAGCTTACCAATTCATACATTGGACCAATCACAATGTATGGGACGAATGTTGGAATTACGTTTGATAACGTAATCATCAGGAATGCAACAGACCAGGGCATTACTGGATCACGAAAAGAATATGGTGTGACAGTGAGAAACTCTTACTTCGAAAACATTGGATCGACTAACGTTGCTTACGTGACCAACCTAGTTGGGTATCCATACGTTGACGGAACGGCAATTAGTGGCATGGGATCTGGAACGGTGATTCAAAATTGTAGATTTGTTAATTGCTTTCGAGATGTTGAATGGGATGCGATTGGTGGCACTGAGATTCATAGTGGATTCACAATGCAAGGTTGCGTTTCATCCAATGCAATTCACGCTTCTGTTGTGATGTATGACAGCAACACAAACACGGTTACACTTAGAAACATTAACATTTCAGGCAATGACTTCTATGGTAACTCTAGTGAGTACGCAGTTAACTCCAGAGACTCCTCCTTGCAGATTAACGGAATTATTTCGATGAAGTGTGGTGGCTCTGCGGTTATCAGCGGCAACAACTTTTTCAATACTTACGACTACGGAATCTACCTTTCTCCATCAAGTCCGATGGAAGATTTTGCGATCACCGGAAACAACTTCTATGGATCAGCTAATGGATGGACCAACATTCACAATAATGGGATCACGATTCTAGCAAACAACATCAACGCAACGAACCCTTTCCCTATTAGAAATATTACAATTAGTGGTAATCAATTCAGCCATCTTGGAGGTGCAGCGGTTCGACCTATTGGTGCCAATGTTCTTGTAGTTGGTAACAGCATGATCGATTGCGGAAAGAACGCTGGCGGATCTTATCTTAACTGGGTTGGTGGAGGAACGTTCGCAACCTCAACCTCCAACGTGGTATTCAGGGCCAACACCGCCATCTCTTACAATACTGCTTTCCCTTCTCACATGTTTGCGGTTTCAGATCCATCTCTTGCGGTTTACATCGACCGTTCAAACGTGGGAATAGGCATCGACAAGTCTCTTGTGTCATGGCCCGTAACGGCAGCTTCAGCGGTTAAGGCTCAAGTGTATCTAGATGGAAAGACATTCGCAGCAACGCTTGTGGGTGGAACCGTTACAATCAGTCATCCTCTAATCCACGCAAACAGCCGAATTCAAGTGACCAGGAATGTGACAGGCGGAACGGTTGGGCATCTAAGTGTTACCAGATCCAATGAGACTAGTTTCACTGTGAATAGTTCAAGCGGAACTGACACATCGACTTTGGCAATAACGGTATTTGAAGACACGTTCTAGCCTATGCCTAAACATACAATCGAAGCAATCATCAATCCGAACGTGGCCCCTACGGCTATTGGTCAGCATTGGATCAACACGGCATCTAAGAGGCATTGGCTTGCGGCTGGTGATACTCTGGTAGGTGATTGGATTGAGCAGACTGAGGCTACAACTCTATCCGATGGAGATCGTGGAGACATCACAGTATCAGCCGATGGCGCTACCTGGACGGTGGACAATGGAGCTATAAGCCTGGCAAAGATGGCCAATGTTGCTACACAAAGGATCATTGGAAGGACTACCACAGGGACAGGCGTTCCTGAGGCTCTGACGCCAAGCCAGACCACGGCTATCCTTGACACATTTACATCTTCTCTTAAAGGTCTTGCTCCTGCATCTGGTGGAGGCACGACTAATTTCCTTAGGGCAGATGGAACCTGGGCAGCGGCTAGTGGTGGAGGGATATCTGATGGAGATAAGGGAGATATTACTGTTTCCGCATCTGGAGCCACCTGGACCATAGATAACAGTGTTGTTACCACTGCAAAGATGGGTGGAGATGTAACGACTGCTGGTAAAGCTTTGCTTGATGATGCTGATGCTTCAGCTCAAAGGACTACCCTAGGGCTTGCTATTGGTACCAATGTTCAGGCTTTTGACGCTGAGCTTTCAGCGATTGCGGGACTAACAAGCGCAGCTAACAAGGGGATCACATTTACCGGTTCCGGAACGGCTGCCACATATGATTTATCTGCGGCAGCTTTAACTGTCTTGGATGACGCCTCCGTGTCAGCGATGGTAGACACCCTCTTCGGCGCATCCAGCTCCGGTACTGGCGGGGCGGCGAGGGTGAATGGTCCAACGTTCACGGCTCCGGTTCTTGGGGTGGCGAGTGCGACGAGTTTGACGGTGGGTGGAGCGACTTTAGGTGCAAGCGTAATTAGCCTACCAAACGGAGGGCTTATTGGGAACTCATCCGGTAACGCATACTTATATCTTGGATCTGGAGACTTGAGGCTATACAGCAACTCAGGCCAAAGTAATTTTAGACTCCAAGGGGGATCGGCAAACGCCACACTTACTCTAGGCGCTACAACGTCGCTTCGCTGGAATGATACCAACGATACTGGTGCCGGTGCGGCGGACCTTATGTTGCTCCGCGACGCCGCGAACACCCTCGCCCAGCGTAATGGGGCGAATGCGCAGGAGTCCAGGATCTACGGAACTTTTACGGATACGAGCAACTTTAGACGCCTAAGCCTAGGCATGACAACTGGCGGGGTTGCTACAATCGCGGCTTCAGGTCTAGGCACTGGCGTTGCTAGCAACGAGCTTGTGTTTGGAGTTAACGCTCTGACCCCTTGGAAAATCAATTCCAGCGGTCATATCCTAGCCGGAACCGACAACACCTACGACATCGGCGCGAGCGGGGCGAATAGGCCGAAGAATGTTTTTGTTGCTGGCCTTGGATCGTTCGGAAGTCACGTCTCGATAGCAAATGCATCGTCATTTTATTGGTCGACTCGTTCGGCTCTGCTTAGCCCATCGGATGGAGTTGTCGGGATTTACAACAATGCACTGACCAGCTTCGACCGCATCCAATACGGCGGAACGACCACCAGCTTCCCTGCGACCAAGCGACGAAACGCAACCCTCGAAACTCGCCTGGCCGACGATTCCGCAATTGCCGTTCACATTCACGCGATTTTCACAAAAGCCGGAGCCATTTCCGACGCTGACTTCACGAACCCCGTTGACGGATGCGAAGGCTACGACACGACCAACAATAAGCACTACGTCAGGAACGGCGGCGTGTGGAAATCTTCAGCGGCCTACACCTAATTTATGGCAAAACTGAATTCTACAATCTCAGCAAAACAGCTCGCTGGCTGGCAGTGGGCAACGGATGGCCACAACACGCGAGAGACCGCACGCAGGGCAGCTCTGACTCCTCCAGAGGTCCACATCCCGCTGACCGTGGATGATTACGCGTCGTGGTTGAACGGGCTCGCCGCTGACGACTATGTGAGGCAGGCCGACGAAAAAGAGATCGAGGAGATCAGGTTGGCTTTTAAGGAAGGCAACCAGGCCAAGAGGGACGCCATCAAAAACGCAGCGAAGTGATTTTATGACGAAGCAAGAAGCATCCTTGCAGGTAATTGAGTCGATACTGCTGAACGATAGAATCCACGGATTCACCGTTAAGGAGGTTCTGTTACTTCAGAAGGCTCTGATTGATTTGAAAGCTAAAGAATCCCCAGAGCCTTCATTACCGCAACCACAAGGCCAATAGCCCACACGCTATGCATAAACTGGCGAGCGGTTAGAGGCTTGTCCTGATCTTCATCCTTGAATGGGTTCATAGCTCAATACTATGGACCCTATTTTCTTTCTGTAAATAGACCCCCGCTAAAAATAGTTCAATAGGTATGTATCTTTTCTACAAAAAGATGTTGACTCCATTTCTTTCCCGATGCATTGTCTTTCCCATGATCAAAGTGGAAACCGAAAACCTAGCAGTGCCGATTAAGGAGAAGCAGGCATTTGCCCGTTATTGCAAAGAGAACGGAATTAAGATTTACGTTGCAGCCGCTCAAGCCCTAGCTGAATGGTTGCAAAAACGAAAGGCTGGAAAGTGAAAGGCCAACCCTTGCGACGGAAGACAGACAAGTGTGGGACCAAAGGAAAGCCAAAGCTGTCATTTGGTAAATCGTTCCATAAAGAAGTTCGCGAGGCTGCCGATAGAATCAATGTAGAGCGCGGAGGAGTTCCCGCTAAGAAGTGGTTCAAGATGTTTAAGGCTAACAATCATACAAGACATGAAACCTAAATCCCTAATCGTTGGAGACCGAGTGAAGATTAAGCCATATGAAGGCGATGAGTTTGAGGCAACCTTCATGGAGAGAATCCTGGTTCCTGGTGAGACCGTCCGAGTAGGCAAATGCCGATTCCTTGGGCTCAAATCCCAGACAACCTATTGGCTCAATGATACCGAGGTTCACTATCAAGTTAACCCTGTATGATTGCCCTACTCGTTTCCATCGTGGTTGTGCTTATCACCTTCCATGTTTTAACGGCTAAGAAGCTAACCGAGCTTCAAGACAGAATCGAATACCTAGAAGAGGAACTATGAGCGTATTTCTTAAAGTCATGTGTGCCATGTATGCGTTTCATCTTGCGAAACACATGTTCAGGTTAGTTAGAAACAACTTCCCTATTGTATCGACTACCAACATCGGGGAGACATTTGCAACCTGCATTGAATGCCTTGGATTCCTTATCTGGATCATAATTCTAATAAACAAATGAAGCTCACTATAAAGAATTCTTGGCTCTGTTGTGTTGTGGCATGCGCCTGGTGCGGTCGATTGATGAAATTCGTTAAGAGTGACAAGGCGCAAACGAGTCATGGCATCTGCAATACATGCAAAGCAAAACATTTCAAATGAACATCCCAGTTATCAAAGCGCAGGGAGACGACGGCCCGATGTTGATATGCCTTCAAGGGTTAAGGTCTGCCGCTGTATGTAAAAGCAGCCTAGGCGGAAACTATTACATACAACTTAGGTTTGTTGATGATGAGCCGATGAAAATGAACATAGCAAACGGCTATTCAGCAGCGGTCGAGTCATTCGATGAAATAGTTAAAGCCGTAAACATAGCGTGGAATCCAAAACCATGAAACACATGATGCGATTTGAGATAGTCCAGCCAATCGTTGGAGCCTTTCAATCAGAGGCTAACGGCTGGCAGCATGCTCAGGAAGTGGCCAATGGTCACGAGGTTCGCCTAGTTCAGTCCAGGCAGGTTGACCAGGACAAGACAGAGGTTAAAGACCTTAAGGATTCAGCCTATGAGGTGGAGCCTGAGGATGGAGAGGGTGGCGTTAAGCTCTTCATAGCGGTCGGGTTCTCCTTCGCGGTTGGATGTGCAGTCGGATGGATCATTGGGGGTGCAATGTGAAACCCTTTAACACCTGCCCCACCTGTTATTGTGTCGTAGATGCTCCAGGAGACTATTGCCACCGATGCACGCAGAAGCTTGAGAGTAAGGTCATCTTTAGAGTGTGTGTCTGGACGATGGCAATCATCATGATTGGAATCATGGTTGCGCCCAAGAGTTGTCATGGGGCTAGCGTGGTAACTGAGGAGTTCCTTGACCGGGTTGCATGGATTGAATCTAGTAACAATCCCAAGGCTATAGGCAAGGCTGGTGAGAGATCCGAATATCAGCTCACACCTAGAGCGGTTATAGACGCAGCCAAGACGCTTAAGCGCAATGACTCGTTTCATGTCGCCACAGCACGTCACGCACGTAAATACGCAAGGCATTACCTGCTTCTATGTGAGCGGGTGCTGGTTAATAGGCTCAAGCGTCAGCCCACAGAGCGCGAGGTTTACGCTGCTTACAATCGAGGACCTTACCGAAAATGACCCTTTCCGAGTCCATTCAGGGTGATCATAGACCCATAGGCGCTCGGTTTACTTCCGCATGGAATGGGTGCGGAACAATTTCGGCCTTATCGTCTAATGTAAGACTCCTGGTTATGGGCCAGGGAATGCGGGTTCGAGTCCCGCGACGGCCTCCAATTTACCAACTTATTAACCCCTGAGCTGCCAAGTGGCTCGTCCCACGGCTGAGCGCAAGGTCGATAAGTTGGTCTCTTTCCGCTAATCACTCGGACCATATTTGTGTCATCCGAGTAATCTTCGGCAGAGGAAGATTAGCGGTTAAATCCCTGGGGATGTGGTTACTGATCCAGGGTGAATTTACGGTGAACTAAACCAAGACAAGAACATGGAAACATACAGCATTGGAAAAGAGAAGGCGATTGAACTATTCGACTCTGGATGGTGGAAGGATAAGTCCGAGAAGGATGTTGCAATGTTTCAATTTCACATAGACGAACTGTGCTTACCGTTTGGTGAGTTTCATAGGTGCGTTGAGAAAGCTTTAGGCCGCCCCGTGTTTACTCACGAGTTTGGAATGAACCGAGACGGTCTTATATCGGAGCTGCTGGGGGAATCTAAGGTCCCAACAATGGAAGAGATCATCGGATTGATTCCGAGCGATAAGTTAATGGTAGTGGTGGTGTAACAAAAACCGCCCTGGAATCACCCAGAGCGGTAAACCAAGAACAAGACGAATGAACAATGCACTCACAGTTGTAGAAGGTCAAGGGCTGCAATCCTACGCACCCCAAACGCCTCAGCAGGTTCTGGAGCAGGTCGGATTGATCCAAGAGGTAATGCGGACGGCGATGCAGAGCGGCTCACACTACGGGACAATTCCAGGCTGCGGAGATAAGCCGACGCTCCTTAAGCCTGGAGCCGAAAAACTCCTGTTCCTTTTCCGGTTCGGGACGCGAGTTGCGATCAGCGAGCGAGACCTAGGAAAAGGACACCGCGAGTATCAAGTGACAGTCTCGGTGTTTCGTCAGGCTGACGGAATGGAAGTCGGCCAAGGGGTCGGCTCATGCTCAACCATGGAGGCGAAGTATCGTTACCGATCCACGAACACAAACAAGGAAGTGCCGCGCGAGTTTTGGAACTCGCGAGACGTGAAGCTGCTAGGCGGGCCGAGCTTCATTTACCGGAAGGTGTCCGGCAAGTTCATGATCTATCACCAGGTGGACCACGACAACCCGGCGGACTATTACAACACCTGCCTGAAGATGGCCAAGAAGCGGGCACAGGTTGACGCCACGCTGACGGCCACGGCGGCTAGCGATTGCTTCACCCAGGACATTGAGGACATCAAGGAGAACCTCTCGCAGTATTCAAGCGAAGAGGAGGAGACGCCGGAGCATGTCGCCACACACTCAGCCCCAAAGCCTCAGGCACCTAAACCCGCAGTGCAACCAGCGGCAGCAACCACGCAACCTCAGGAGACTAGCGGCGGTTCTGGCTGGCGCAACGTCCAGATCCACTTCGGAAAGAACAAAGGCGTTTCGCTCGGTTCGATGATGGGCGACAGCCTGAAGTGGTATATCGAGAAATGGGAGCCGAAGCCTTGGCCTGAGGGATCCACCAACTACAAGCAGGTTGACCTGGATTTACGCATGGCGCTCAACCAAGCCGACGCCGAATTCAAAGCCGAAGCCAACAACGAAGGAGCAGCATGAACTACCTCGTAAGCGACATTGAAACCGGGCCGCAAGACCTGGAGAAGCTACAGCGGCAAATGCCGGAATTTGAAGCGGCGGCGAATCTGAAAGACCCTGAGAAGATCAAGGCATCCATCGAGGCCAAGCGTCAGAAGTGGATCCAGGATGCGGCCTTGTCCGCAGAGTCCGGATTGATCCTGGCTATAGGTTACAAGTTTCCAGGGCAATCACCGATCATCGACATCATGGACGAGGCTTCGATGCTGGTGATTTTCTGGCAACGATTCGAGAGGGCTGCAATCGAAGGTTATCCGATTGTTGGACACAACTTCTTCGGGTTCGATTGGCCTTTCATCATTCGACGCTCTTGGGCTCTTGGGGTTGATATTCCGCAATCCGCCCGTGACGTTGGACGCTACAAACGCTCACCGATTTACGACACCTGCCTAGCGTGGGACGTGATGGGAGCACGGGACTACATCAGCCTTGACCGCTTCGCAAAGTTCCTAGGAGTCGGCGAGAAGAACGGATCCGGTGCAGACTTCGCAAAGCTTCTGGCAAGCGATCCAGCCAAGGCTCGGGAGTATCTCGGAAACGATCTGATTCTCACCGAATCGGTATTCCTTCGCATCACCAAAACCGCAGAAGAACAAGACGACTGCCCGCTATGAGCACCCAAACCCAATACCAAAAAGTACGCGAATTCATGCAGGCGTTCGGGCAGGAGTGTCCGGAGCGCGTGGAGATGCAAAACGACAGCACTTGCGCGATGAGGGCAAGACTTCATCGCGAGGAGTCTGTGACCGAGTTCTCGACCGCATGCATCGAAGGAAGCGTCGTTGGCGTTTTCGACTCTGTTCTCGATTCGCTTTACGTGCTACTCGGAACCGCCGTCGCGTTCGGAATCAACGAGGAGATGATTGCGCGAGGATTCGCAGAAGTTCACAGGTCAAATATGAGCAAGTTTTGGACAGACGAACAAGTCCATGACGAGCTTGAAAAGATTGACTGCAAGCTGCTTTTCATCAGAACCCCGCAAGGCTCATTCATCGCCAAAGACTCCTCCGGAAAAATCATCAAATCCCCCAGCTATAGCCCAGCAAACCTGGGGCCGATTTTGGAGGGGAAGGTATGAAGGAAAGACCGATCCTATTCAACGGCGAGATGGTCCGCGCAATCCTTGACGGAAGGAAGACGCAGACGCGCCGAGTAATCAAGCTACCCCACACGGTTCCGGAAGGCTGGTATCCTGACCGCTACAACAAGGAACCAAACTGGACCTTCTGGGGGCCTCGCAAATCAGCGGACTCCGGAAAGTGCATGTTGCCGACGTTCACATGTCCGCAGGGCGAGCCTGGGGATCGGTTGTGGGTTCGTGAGACATTCGCAGACGTTCGAGGAATGGGTTTTGATCGTGACCTTTTCCCGGCTGGGGCTGGTTATCGTGCCGATTGCACTGGCTCTGACTCACTGCGCTGCGCTGAAGACTACGGGATTAAATGGAAACCGTCCATTTTCATGCCCCGATGGGCTTCCCGCATAACGCTTGAGAACGCACTGATCCGAGTTGAGCGAGTTCAAGACATCACCGAGGAGGACGCTAAGGCTGAAGGCTGCAACCCTCACGTCGCTGGACATGGAATCGTCACGCCTAAGGAGATCGCGGCTGATCCTGGCTATCTGAATTACGCTTCATACCGGGAAGGATACCGGATTCTTTGGGACTCGATCAACTACCTGCGCGGGTATGGGTGGCACTCTAACCCGTGGGTTTTCGCAACTACATTCAAAAGGATCACCAATGCCTAACTTCTCCCCAGACTGGCTCCGACAGCACGAGGCCAAGCAGCGTGGAAGACATCCCGTCCAGATCGCGCAATCGAAGGCGGTGGAGAAGGAATCAGTCCTTCAAGACGACATCGAGGCTTTCTGCCGACGCCAAGGTTGGATCTGCCTTCGCAACCCGATGCACCTACCAACGCACCGCATGCCGGGTGAACCTGATCTGGACATCATCGCAATCAACGGCGTGCGGCTTTGGATCGAATGCAAGGCGAAGGGCGGAAAGCTCTCGGCTGAGCAGTTGGGATTCCATGCGTGGGCTCAGAAGCTCGGACACCAAGTCGAGGTGGTCACGAACTTGGAACAGTTCCACGGGCTCATGTTGGATCTGACTAAGGAGGTGTGGGAGTGAACGCAATAACCGACTTCACCCAAGGGATCAGGGTTCGCTACCAGCCGTTCATAGGATGCGACGAATCTCAATATGAGTTCGGGAACGTTTCATCGACTAACGCGAAGTATGTATTCGTGAAGTTCGACAAGCAGGTTCAGAAGCTTGGATGGGACGGCGCAACGTCTCAGTCATGCAGGCCTGAGGATTTGAGGATTCTGAAATGACCTCCCTCCCCCACCAACTCGCGCAAGCCAAGCGCCAACTCGAAATGGCAAAATCACGATTCGACAATCTCTCTATGAGCTACGACCAACCGCCTTCGGAGGTTCGGAAAGCAAATGAGGTTTACATCACACAGATGGCAATTGTTGAAACGATTAAGAAGGCCCTGGGGTTTGAGGAGGCGGCACGGGAATGGAAGGAAGAAAAATCATGAACGAATTCGAAGCAGGAAGACACTTTGAGAGGCTCAATCATGAGTGCGACCGACTCCAGAGAACCAACGCGGCAATCTGCAAGGAACTCGGATCGATCCAATCGGCGGTCTGGGCTCTCGAGCGCAATCAAGCTAAGGCGGAAAACATCGGCCTCCTCCAAAAACTTTCCCGATGGTGGAACCGCTCCCACTACCGGGCACTAGAGCAACAACTGAGCGAAATTAGGACCCATCAAATGAAACAGGACGAAGCAGTATCAAAGTTGACGGAAACGCAGGAGAACCAGGCGAAGACGATTGCAAACTTGGTCGAGGGAAACGCTGAGATCAACGCCCTTGTGGCTGGTCTCAAGACCGAGATCGATGCACTGAAGGAAGCGGCGAACAATGCCGAGATCCCCGAGAACATCGCGGCTCTGATCGCCGGGTTGGCTACGTCGAGCGCAGAGGCTAAGGACCGCTCGCAAGAGATCGCCGACATCGTGAAGCCCGTCGAACCCCCTCCCGCTGGCTAACCCCAACCCCCTGGGCCTTCGGGCCTGGGGGAGAAAATTTCAATGTTACCTAAACCCTATTATCAAGACGACGCGGTGACGCTATACCACGGCGATTGCAGAGAGATCGTCCCGCACCTGGGGAGGTTTGATTTGCTGCTGACAGATCCGCCGTATGGGATTGGTGCGGATAACCAAAAGCGAATCCTGAGCCGATCAAACGCAGCCAGCGCGAAGGATTACGGCGCATCAAACTGGGATTCAGAGAGGCCAGCTCCATGGATCCTGCAGATGGCGATATCCGCATGCAAGGAGTCGATTATCTGGGGCGGCAACTACTTCGACTTTCCGCCGTGCGCTGGGCCTCTGGTATGGGACAAGGAAAACTCCGGTGACTTCGCCGACGGGGAGCTTGCATGGAACAATCTTGGATCAGCCCTAAGGATCAAGCGGCACATGTGGAATGGCATGCTTCGCAAGGGAGGCGAGGATCGATCCCACCCCACCCAGAAGCCTCTAGATGTGATTGCCTGGTGTATAACCCTGGCAAGCGATCCAAAAACCATCCTAGACCCATTCGCAGGCTCAGGAACCACAGGCCGCGCAGCCAAAGACCTAGGCCGCAAGTGCGTCATGATCGAGCGAGAGGAGAAGTATTGTGAGATTGCAGCTAAGAGGATGGCTCAGGAAGTTTTAGCCCTATGATCACCATGGACCCCCTAACAGACATCCCCCCTAGCCTGGACTCGGAGAACTTCCGGATTGCATGGGCTGAGTGGGTAGAGTTTAGGATGTCTTTAAAGAAAGTTAAGAGATGGGACCTAATGTTTAAGAAACAGCTCGAATGGCTGTCATCAATGCCCATACCTACGGCTATCGCTATAATCGATCAGAGCATCCGCCAGGGGTGGCAGGGGCTATTTGAGATCAAAACGCCTCCTAGGCCATACCATGGCTCAAATCAGGGCCTTCCTACGTGCCTTCAATCTAATCCTATCGAGGAAAGAACCTCAAAGTTTACCAAGATGAAGGAACTGGAGCTAGTGGAAGCTCAGCTCAAGGAAATCAGGGGTCGAGCCTCTGAGAGTGCCCTAGAAACCATCTTTGAGCCTCAGGACATAGAGCCTAGGAGACTGCTGATTGCTAGGAAGAAGCAACTGAAGGCTGAGCTGGGGTATACGAAGTAGGTATATATACCTGAGCAGACGCCTGTTTTTAGGCTAAAACACAATGAAAACCCCAATGATTGTTAACCCTATATACCTGAGATGAGTGCCGCAATCCCACAAACAGTAACAATTAAACTGTCATTTGAGTTCGACGTTGAATCCTATGGAGTCACAAGCGACGAGGCTATTGAAAGAGTATCAAGGAGATACGACTTTTCAGCCAGAGAGCTGAGCGACGTTGTGGAGTTGATTAACTCCAAGGGATTCACCCCAAAGCTAGAGATATTTGTAGATTCTTAGTAAGACGTTGTTGACATCTTAGGAAGACGGTATTACGGTCAGATTGTTGGTGGCAGCCTTAGAAACTGCATGGCGGATTCGGATGACTTTATTCTCGCTCGTGGTCTAACGACCGGCTTAATCCCGAATCCCCAAGCTTTCTAAGACGAGCGAGACTCTTTCTCGCGCTATCAACCGCGTAAGACACATAACTCAAGTGGGCGATGTGATCCGAAGGGGTGGCGGCACCTGTGGCGGACCGGGGTGCCTTAATGATGCTAGTGGAAGAAGGTTCTATGGCCTGCGAAAAGAAGGCCAGGTGTAGGCAAGACAGACCACCGCACCAGGAACTGGAAAACCGTGTGAAAGGGATCCCAAGTTTCTCAAAAGAAACGATCTCCAAATGCATGGTTCCCCTCTAAGTAGGGGGACCATGCTCAGAAGAAACCCAGTTAACTCAAAGAAACTATCCTCCAAAAGAACAACAATGAGAATAATACCAATAAAGTACAAAAACACAACCAAGCGGGTCATTGTGGATGATGATGTTTTTGAAAGTATTAAGGCTTTCAACATTACATTTCACAACAAGGGGTATGCATCAGTTTATTTCACCTGCGCTTCAACTGGGAAAAAGCATCACATTTTACTTCATCGACTAATAACCGGAGCCAACGAAGGAGAATCCGTTGATCACAAGTCTGGATATGGACTCGATAATAGAAGGCGAAATTTGAGGGTGTGTAACGCATCACAAAACATGTCCAATCGATCCAAGTTAGCAAACTGGAAGCATTCTAAATATAAAGGAGTTACCAAACTGCGCGGAAAATGGGCTTCTGGAATAAAGGTTCCAAGCCCCATGGGATTTGGTCCTGGAAAGCAAAAGCATCTAGGTCTTTTTAGCTCCGAGATCGAGGCCCATGAAGCTTACATAAAAGCGGCAATTGAACTTCAAGGAAAGTTCGCTCGATGCGGAACTAGAGAAGAGTCCTTTGTTCCCATGCACTAACCCCCCTCCAAACAATCTTAAAGAGATGAAGACAAAATGGAAATGGGTCGCATGCTGGTGGGATGAAGACGGCAAATGCTGGGTGCCTGGAGATCATATCAAGATGGCAAAACAGCATTGCAGGGACTTTATCGAAGATCAGAGGCTTGATGGATGCAGTGCTAACTGGATGATTTGCAAGGTCACACTAGAAAAAGGAGAAGAGGTCTAAAATAATCCTTGCCTTTATGTAGCCAGTGGTTACAGTAGATCAAATCAATAACCCATGACCCCCAAAGCCTACAAACGTGAACGCATGAAAAGAGGCACGCAAGCACACGTCGCCTCCCTCCTAGGCGTCTCCCGTGTCTCCATAGCTAGGCGTGAGACTGGAGCCAGGCCGATAAGCAGGGAGGCTTGGATTGCGCTGCTGTCGATTAAGAGGTGAGGAACATATGACCCAAGAACAAATCAAAGAGAGGCTGGAGGAGTTGGTTGAAGGATGGGAAGTATCAATGCAAGTGGATAAAAACAAACTAGCGATGCTGGATTCCGGACACAGTGGAATAAATAGAGCGTTTGTAGAGGGCTGCTTCTTTCAAACGTATATGTGCAAGCAGGACCTCATAAACATCATAAAGGGATTATGACTCAAGAGCAAATCAAGGTTAGGTTGGAGACCCTTAATAAAGAGTGGAGCAATTACGCAGAGGACTGCAAAACCAATGGAAGAGAAGCCAGAGACAATTACGACTATGAGACATCAAGGAGGCAGGATGATATTGTTTCGGTTCTAGGACATTGCAGAACCGGGATTCTAGACATCCTCAAAGACCTATGAAACCAAAGATCAGTGAAGAGATGAAGCGGGATTTGGAAGAAGCTAAGAAAGATCAAAAGATTAAAGATGAGGCCAAGGTTGCATTCTATAACGCTCAGAGAACTTACGGAATGTATGAGTGTCCCACTTTACCAGACTGTCCTTTCTGCGGTAAAGCAGCTCAATCTAAGTGGATCAATCATGCATGGGTTTGCGGATGTCAGTGCATCACTGATAAGAATGATGTTTACCTAGAGACCGAATTTACACTGCAAGAATGGAGCCGTAGACCGATTGAGAATAAGCTTAGAGCCAGGATCAAGGAGCTTGAGGAAAAGGTTTCAGACCTTGAAGACATGCTATCTGAAGCTAGAGATAGCGAATAAGTCCCCAACCAAGAGACAAAACCAATGAACAAATACGCACACGCATTCGATATTATTGAGAACTGGGATAGGGTGGAGCTGAAAGGAACAGATGACGTTTGGAGAAAGCCGATGTCTGGACCCGAAAACCAAACACTAGCTTGTCTGGATAATAAGCAACTATTCCGCCTTAAACGCGAGCCTAGGCGGGTGTGGGTGAATTTCTGTGATGACGGGAGGATCGGAAACGTAGGCGAGTCGCCAGATGCTGCGAAACGCATAGCGAATCCTTCCTGGTGCTCCGAATCCGCCGTCGAGTTTGTGGAGGTGATTAAGCAATGAACTCAGGAGATCAACCAGCGTTTCCAAACGACGGAGGGCCAGGGGCCAACGGCATGACCTACCGCCAATGGCTCATAGGGCAGATTGCTAGTAGCATAGATGCATCTGATATCGCGGATGGCTATCACAACAAGTGTGCGGTGGGCGTTATCTTATTCGCCGACTCCATCCTCGCCCGTCTTGATAAGGAAAGGGGGGAGAGGTGATACCGCACGAAACACTTCAGCAGTTCAGAGCATCCTATGAAGCCTTGGTGACATATTCGAAGGCTGAATTCCCATACGGGTCTAAAGTTAAGGTGAACAATCCAGGCAGATACGTAGGGCTAGGGATATCTCGCGGCCCAGCATCCGGATATCCGGACAAGCTGGCGGTTGAACTGCCGAACGGGAATACCTGGTGGTATCCCATAGAGAGCATTGAAAGTAATGAGGTGACTGTATGACCTGGCGCAGCATTGAGAGCGATCCGCCTGCTATAAATGCCATTGTATGGTATGGGAATCTTGAAAAGAGATCCCCAACCCCATGGTATTGGAATAAGGATTCTGATCATTACTCAAAAAGCCAAGGCTGGACCCACTGGTCCCCCTGCGAGCCTCCCGCCGATCTGCCTCCCGCACCGAAGACAGCGTTTGAGGAGTGGGTGGAGAAAACGCAGCGACCGGAGAGCATGAGTTCTGGAACAGTTGACATCATCATTAGCGGAAAACGTAGGTCTGTAACGATTGAGTCAGCGGAGATCATGTTTAACGCAGGCTACGAAGCGGGAAAGGCTAACAAGTGAAACCACCAAACTGGTATCGATGCAGATTCAAAGCAAACGAGGATGATTACAGGCCGGTTAAGTGGCCACCACCTGGACCGTATTGGTGCAGCGGATTCGGTGATGGCTACAACATCGTAATTGCCTATGTGCGGTCACTGCCTGAAGTCCTTGAGTTCTGGCCTGAGGCTGACGACGTTGAGCATACAGAGGAATCCGAGATCAAGTTTTCAGATCGATTCCCCAAGCCTGATTGGTGGAATCCAGAAGCGAGAAAGGCTAAGGGATGAAAACTAAATGCCAAGTCAGATGGAATAAGGTTCCGGAAGGAAGCCGCAGGCTAGCGGATAGAAGAACGTCTAATCTTGTTAGGTTCTGGGGCGGAAATGTTCAGAGCCTTTCGATTCAAGACCTGGTATCATCCGCTTACCTTCAAGGCATCTCCGACATGTTCGATTTTACGGAGAAGCGGCAACCTTCGATTTCGGATTTTCAGATATGAAAACACCAAAACGCATCAAATGGAAACCGATCATCTTTGAGTCAAAGTGCATGGAATACATGATTTCGGAATGCACTGGAGGTGGATGGTATGCCAAATACCAATGCGAATTCCTCAATGAGGAGGCTGTTACTAAGGCGAAAGCGACACAACTATGCGAGCGTCACGCGAGAGAGAGGAAAGCGAAATGAGCAACACCGCAATCGAAAAGGTAGAGGCCGAAGAGTGGGAAAGCATGACAACCGAGGATCGCATGGAGGCCGTCCTAGCTCATGCGTTCAGAGGTATTCACCACGTCAGGAACATTCACAAGGAATCGGCGTCTTGGTGGTGGGTTAGCGTGTGGGATGGACTTTCAACATACGACTTTGATCAGCTCACAAGGCTAGTCCTGGCCGCTCACAGGTATTGCGTGAGGGTTGAGATCGGCGCGTCGGCTCCAAGGCGGATTAAGATAACATTGCACACTCGAAACGGCAGGACCGGTTTCATGTCTCACAGACACCCCGCGATTTATGAGGTGACCAAGAGCCAACCCCTACCTGATGCACCCAATGAAAACCGAGGAGATTGTTTATGAGTGAGGTTCCAACGAAACCTGGAAGGTATTTGTGCAGGCACTCGCTGAATGTGTCGGTTAGAGGAAACACGCTGGAGGGTTGCCCTACTATCTGGATTGTTTACGGGTCAGTCTCGAAGCTTGAGAACGGCTCATTGGTGTTTCGAAGTCACTCACTTAATCAAATCGAGGAGGATGAGTTCGCCAGCTTCGACTGGCACCGCATTGAGCTGCCGAAAGGATGGGAATAGCTATGGACTACACAGAACTACGAGAAGACACTAAGGATGAACTCACCACACTCCGCGAGAGGGTGAGGGAGTTGGAGGCTAGCAGGTCACTGGTTGCGCTTGACCAACTTGTTAGGCTCGCAGAGCAGAACCTTGCGCACACAGCCCGCATCCGCGAGCTGGAATGGCTCCTGAAATGCGAGGGAGAATCGGCAGCATCCGAAAACGAGGATGTGCAGTGGCTGGAGGCTAGGATCCGCGAGCTCGAGCAGGCGATGCGTAAAGCCGACGGCATACTGAGCTGGGCTGACGGTAACAGCTTTTGGAGTGACATTGAAAACGCACGCAAGGCACTTGGGAAGCCTAGCGATGAGGTCAAGAGATGATCGTAAAGCTTGAATTCAAAGACCCTCACTATGGGCACATTATCAGGGCTGACTATGACACCGAGACAAAGGTGATACTGGTGCAAGATATGGACCTAAGAGACGATGTGCAGAGGGTTAGGGATGCGATTGAGAAAGTTACAAATGCCAGACCTAGTGTGGATGGGAAGCCTTGAGGAGTGCGACATGTGCCACGATATCTACCCAATGGTGTGGATCGTGTTCACCGGGAGGCAATTCCTATGCATGGCTTGCGACTGTGAAGAAGTGATCCCGAAATCTGCTTCGGGATCAAAACAACCAGAGGAGAAAAATGAGTGATGAATTGAGACCGTGTCACAGATGTGGGCAGCAGCCAATGGGCTATGTTCACGACAACTCAACGTCGGATAATTGCACCGAGTTTTACCGAATATCCTGTAAGTGCGGAATGGGATACAGCAGCGCAGATTTCTGGAACTGGATTCCTGTTGTTGGATATAAGCGAGACCCTGAATTGCCAACCAAGAATGCAATTAAGGTCTGGAACACCCGCCCCATCGAAGACGACCTCCGCGCCAAACTCGCCACAGCGGTGGAGGCGTTGGAGGTGATTGCTAAGAAATCAGCATGCCCTTGCTGGATTGTTCCAGGAATGGGCAGCGGCAAGGATTACAAATGGAAAGGCTGTGAACCGCACCTAAGCGATGATCCGGAGGAATGGTGCATTTGTTGTCAGGCGCATGAGGCTTTAGCCAAGATCCGCTCTACTTAATCTCAATCGTATACGTGCCCTGGAATGTGCCACGTAAAGCTATAGGCGCTCCAGGTGCCACGTATGCGGGTAAGGTAAGGACATTGGATGGAACACTCTCATTGCCCCATACGTTGATGGCTCTTACAACTAGGTTGTAGTTGCCGGGGACCATGTTGGTAATCGTGTAATTCTGATTTGTTGTGGTAGCCACTAGGTTGGTGATAGGTCCACCGTCTAGGCCAGAATAGATGTTATACTTGAGAAGCCTGACATGCTCGATAAGCGTGGCATTGGGAGGTTCCCAGACTAGGAGGATGTTTGCTGATTGAGCACTAGATGAGAGGGCTAGGGAGAAGAGTAGAACTAGGAGAGATTTAAGTTTCATGCGGTTAAGCCTATAGCAACCCCCGGCCTATAGCAATGTTAGTACGTACTAACAAGTATAGGTTGACCTATATTTTAGACTATGCTAGGGGTTTGCCATGCGCTTTAGGCTCACTCTGATTCTATTTCTACTCTCCTTTGCTTCTCAGGCTGCAACCTATTATGTCACGCCAACTGGTGCGGGTGCCGCTACTGGGGCTAACCTAGCCAATGCCTGGAGCTGGGCGACTGCTCAGAGCACTGTTGCGAGCGGTGATACCTTGCTTCTAGGGGATGGCACCTATGGCAGCTATGCTTCTGGCACTGGTTCATTCATCACCATTCAATCAATCAACAAGTGGGGAGCTAAGATTGTAGGCGACTCTGGAGCGTTCGGCCTTCGATTCCTAGATAATCATCACACCAATACGGTTGATGGGCTGTGGATTTTCTCTAGTTATCTGAGTGGGCTTAAATACAACGGCCATGGATGGACCATTAAGAACTGTAAGATTGAGAACGCTGGAAGAGGTGATCCAGCCTGGGTGACTAATACTTCTGGGACATACACAGGCCAGGGGATCGAATCACACAATTGGAGTGGATCTACTATCGAGCGTAATTTGATTCGCAATTGTGGGGCGCGGTTGAACCTGGATCATGGGATGTATGTGAGTGGGTCAAATAACATCATCCAATACAATGTGGTTAACTCCAATGTTTGTTGGGGTATTCAGCTATACGACGGCACAGGAGACACGACCGGCAACATCATTCGAGGTAATCTGGTCTATGGTAACGGTGGCATTGATGGCTCTAGCGGTGGTGCAATCGTCAATTACATGTATAACTCAGGGAAGACCAATTACATCTTCAACAACACCCTGATTGCTCCTAGGGTTGGCATCAATGTAAGTGGTCCAGGTAATCTCGTAGTCACTAATAACATCATCTGGGCCGGTTCAGGCTACGAGACCATTCTAGATGCTGGCGGTGTAACAGTTAACGCTGATTACAACTATAAGAACCAGGATGTGGTAGGTGATCCTGATGGAACCCATGATGTGCTGAACTCTAGCTATACTCTAACCGCCTCCACATGGTTCCCTGGGTATAATTCTGGTAGGTTTTGGACCCCATTAGCCTCTGGAGCTGTTGGAGCGGCTCTGACTACCCTATACACCCCTCAAGACTGGTTTGGTAATGCCGAGGCTTCTGCCGCTGATATTGGGGCTACTCAATATGACGGTTACCTAGAGGCTGATACTCGTAACATGTATCTGTCCACGTCAGACTATTGGACGCATCCCCTCTCATTTACCCCGCCCCCCACTAGTCCCACGGCTAACAGCTCTAGTATTCAACACACTCTAGTCTCAAGTAACTCTGCTAGAATCAGTTGGGCCACAGATCAGAGCGCAACTAGCCAGGTTACCTATAATGGAACCAGCACATCAATGGATACAGCCCTTGTAAGATATCATGCGATCCTTCTCTCAGGTCTCACCCCATCAACGGTTTACAACTATACCGTGACATCTACCAACGTTAACGGGTCTATTACTAGCGGAACAAACACGTTTACAACGCTAGCTGTAGGGTATACTACGGTTTCAACGAATAGGTTCTTTGGTGGGGCAACTGGGTTCTGATCATGTTCAAGACTGATAAAGTATACATCGACTCTCAGATTGAGGCTTTAAAGCTCAGGGTTGAATGGCTTGAGAATGAACTCAAGTTCCAGGCTAACCAGATTAGGGAGCTTAAGACCAAGGATAGGGATCAAAAGCCTATCAGACATACAGCCTGTAACCCTGTTTCTTGAGCCTAGGTATGGCCTACAACGCATTTTGATTATGAATGAGGGTGAATACTGCGGAAACATGTATCGATGGCCCACAGCAGAGGAGCAGGCTATCTTCGATTTGCTTAAGGCAGACTATACCAGCTCACTAGAAGGTGCATGCGACAGGGTATTAGCATCACTAGAAGACAAGGGACCATACACCACACCAAGCTTTACCACTATGTTTGTAGGGAATAGCCATAAGCCCATCAACTCCACTTCGCCCCTAATTCTATCCACTTCACCACATATTTCATCTAATAACCTTGGCACACCTCCCGGTTTCCCCTTACACATTATAAATAACCCCTTCCACCCTACTACATCAAAGGATAATTAGGCTCTGCCTAACACTTCTCTCATGTCTAAGGTTAAGTCCATCAAAGTACATCATAATGCATCTCTAGATGAGGATGCGATTGATAAACTTGTAGATGCTGACCTCACCGGCAAATCGATATCTAGCCTCAAGAATGGTCTCTCTCTAGGCACTAATCAGGCTAATCGTAAGCTTATCAGACATGTAGAGGTTCCTGATGATTATCCTGAGAATGATGATGACTGGCGTAAAGATGTCATTCAGTTCCTTCAAATAGCAGCTTGGAAAGGTTCTAAACGTCTAGCAGGTAATGGGATGGATGAGATGCCTGCTTATAACGTTCCCGTATCGACAGGAATTTTAATCGATAAAATTCAAGTGATGACTGGACAGCCTACATCAATGTCTCTCCAGATCCACACAAGCATGAATCACAGCGATATTGCGAAGAGAATTCAGGAATCTAAGGCTTCAAAGAGTCAAGTAGTTGATGCTCAAGTGATTGTAGATGACAAGAAGCAAACATAACTGATGTTGTGCGAGTACATCATTCAACAGGATGGGGGGAGGGGGTTGGCAGATTGATTGATGAGATTTTGCCTGACGGGTTATCCAAACCATAAAATATATGCAAACCGATCTCTATGAAGATGTTGATGATATTGATGTGGTTGAGATGATACGTCGATTGCCTGGGGCTAGTAAGAGAAACAAGGAGATGTTGCTTAGGCGATGTGGGGTATATAGTGAGGATGGCCAACCTGAGACGTATGCTGCTATAGGCAAGCGATATGGAGTAACCATTGAGAGGGTTAGGCAGATTACCTTCCAGGTGGTTAAGAGGGCCAGGAAGCATATTAAAGAGGCTTCGCAAGGAGTTGAGGCATGAAGCTCATAAACGTATCAGATAGGCCCTTCTGGAGGCTGACTAATGGAGAGTTGAACAGCCTAGCCTTCCACCTAGTGCCCTGGCATCATGATTTTGAGGGGTTCATGGCAATAGAGTGTTTGATGTGTGACCTAGAAGATGAGATAGCGGAGAGGAATCAATTATGAGACTAATAAACGATCTGCTGGGACGGAATGTCGATTTGACCGGAACCTTAGAGGATGGGCCTGAGGCTCAGCTTAAGAGGTGGAAGGAGGCTAGGTGCAAGTGTAAGTGCTTTCCTGTGGGGTTTAAGCCCAAGACATGGATGGAGAACTATCATTACTTTGTGAAACCGACAGCTTGTGAGAGCTATCAGATGTTTCTGATGATTGAGGGTGATTTATGAAAATACTTAAATCTATCGGTGTATACCTGATTCTGGGTATACTTGTGACTGGGTGCGTGACTGCTGTAGGGGATCGTAATTATCAGCGGTGGCAGTTGGCTTCTTATAGTGCTGCCTACGGTGGATCTGTTGCGTGGTTGACTGATCATCCTGGGGATGTGGGCAAGTTTGAGGTAGTGGCTGAGGAGTTGGGGCTGATGTCAGAGCAGCCTGTGATCATCTTGCAGGACTTTTTGATTGTGGCGAAGAGGTTACCTATTAAGGAGCTTAGGAATGATGGTAATATAGCGTTGATAGCGGATACGGTGGTCATGATTGCGGATAGTGAAGGGGCGATGGATAGGGAGAAGGTTCAGCTTTACTTGAAGCCTATTGTTACTGGGGTATCTCGTGGATTATCGGCAGGCATTGGAAGGGTGAAACGATGAAACGCAAAGAACGAGGCTTTGAGGAAACCCTAGAGCAGCATGGGCTGTATGGTAAGAGTGTGCGTGGGGTGGATGACGTTATTAACGATGTCCTAACTGAGCATGGCCTGGTGAAGCTCGTTAAGCGTAAGAAGGCTTACAGGCCTGAGGATGAAGAGGAGGAGGATTGAACATCCACCTAGAGCTAGCAAAGATGGTGTGCATGGGGTGGAGGCCTGATTCTCCTGGGGCAACCAAGGAGATACTTGAGGCTTACTATAATGGATACACCCTAAACGGGGCCGAGAGGCATTTAATCATCAGCGCGGTGGTGGTGCTTAACTCTCTGTTTTTGGCTGTAAACATAGTACAGCCTAACATTGTTAGTGTAGACAATGAAACCAAAGCGATTGGCTCAACTACGCTAGTTAAGCGTCGAGGATGCCCTCCAGGTGGATGGCCTAAGAAGGATAAGCCTGTAGAGCATGACTGATCCCCGCTTCATTACTAACCGCCAATGCATGTCATGCGATAAGCCTATCGTGTTGACGGTGCATTCGGTTGCTCATGAAGGGACGGAGCGTCAGAAGTGGTTTTGTTGCGATAAGTGCTCAGATGATTGGTGGAATAGTCAGTCATTTTCACCTCTCTACGAGAAGATCCAACCTGGATGGAAGGATTCTAAGAATCTTAAGCGTGATAGGGAGATGCTTATTACTCTCCAGAAGGCTGACCCTTGGCGGCATGGATACGTTCCTCCTCACTGGGAGATGGCTGATAAGAACTGGCTAGAGTGTAAGGAGATGCTGATTAGTGGTGGGAACCGAGCCGGTAAAACACTCTGGGCAGGTCGGGAGATCATCAAGACACTAGTAGCTAAGGAGAACGCAAACGCGATCTGTTGTCATACGTCTAGGGATACAAGCGTGGAGATTCAGCAACCTGCCATCTATCATTTTTTGCCTCCAGAGTTAAGAGCGACTAAGAAAAGTAGGGTTGCCTATCTTAACTATTCCAGGAAGAACGGATTCACAGATAGGAGCTTCATTCTACCCAACGGTTCTAGGTGCTCATTCCTTAACTACACTCAGGACATAGCGACGATTGAAGGCCGGGAGGCAGACATCATCTGGTGTGACGAGTTGGTGCCTCAGAGTTGGATTGATACGCTTAGACCGCGCTTGTGGACTCGTAAGGGTAAACTCCTGGTTACCCAGACACCTCTTGAGGGCGTTGCGAGCGTTTACAAGGAGTTTACGGCAGGAGGTAAGATTATCGAGTGGGGTGATGCTGACTTGCTAGAGGGTCGCCAGGCGTTCCCCACATGGCCAGCAGGCAAGGCACCTAAGGTGATGATCGGAATGAATCCTCAAAGGAGAACTGTCTGGTTCTTCTCTGCTGATAATCCTTTCAACCCTTACTCAGAGGTAAAGGAAAAGCTTACAGGTGCTCCTACAGGTCAGATTCTAACTAGGGCTTACGGTTGGGCTACTGATACCACAGGGAAGGCGTTTACCAGGTTCAATCCTCAAGTCCATTGCATTCCTAGGGAGAAGATACCGCCGGGTGGCTCTACCTACATGATCATTGACCCGGCTGGGCGTAGGAATTGGTTCATCCTTTGGGCGAACTTTTATGAAGACGGAAAAATTGTTGTTATCAAAGAGTTCCCTGACTTCCGCAATCATGGCGAATGGGCGCTTTCGGGGGACAAACCCGATGGAAAGAAGGGTCCGGCTCAAATGGCTGGTGCAGGCAAGGGATTCCCAGAGTGGCGACAAGTATTTCGAGACGTTGAAAGCGAGCTTGGCTGCGGAGAACCTGTTGCAAGGTTGATTGATCCTAAAGCAGGCGGGACTCCTTCACTAAGCTTGGAGGGAGGAACCACACTCATTGATCTTCTAGCTACTGATAGCGATCACGACACAGGGATGTATGTGATACCAGCTCCAGGGGTGGTGGTAGATCAACGATCCTCTGCTATCAATGATGCTCTAGCCTACGACGCCACCAAGCCACTATCCACAGTCAACGAGCCGCGTCTCTACATTGTAGACGACTGTGATAATCTGATTTGGTGCCTTGCTGAGCATACGGGCATGGATGGAGATAAAGGGGCCAGCAAAGATCCTATCGACTGCCTGGGGATGCTTTTGACTTCGAGCTTAGAGTATGTCGGGTCCGGTGGGTTCTCAACTGTAGGAGGAGGAAGCTATTAACACACAAGAAAAAGTCCCGCGCATGTTGCGGATAAGCCAGGTAGTGGAGATCACAGGGGTTAACCCACAGCAGATTACCAAGATGGTCAAAGCTGGGGTTCTGCCAATCATCAATCCTGGTGGCTCAAAAGAATTTCGCGGGTATTACCGAAAAGAAGACATCGAACGAGTTTTTCAAATTAAATTATGACTACAATTACAGAATCGCGGGATGACATGGCTCAGGTTGATACCAAGAAGCCGAATATTTCCGCGCTTAACGAAGAGCTTGTTAGGTCTTCTGCACATAGCGGTGTCCTTGACCGTGTTGATAACATCGACAACACACGATTTTGCAGGTGGGCAGGTCAAACGGTGGACGGAAAGAAGCACGCCAAGAATCAAGGCGAGGCTGGATCGTTTCCATGGGAGGGGGCGTCTGATACCAGGATTCATATTGCCGATGAGGTCATCAACTCGCTAGTTGACCTGGACGTGACGAGCTACTGGCGATCTACGTGCAAGGTTTCGCCTAATAAGTTCACCGAAACCGCCGACGCTGCCGCTTCTCATGCCCTAATGGATTGGATGCTTCGTCAGAACCTACACGCTGAGATGGTGCGTGAGGTTGAGCTGGCTAGCCAATACCGATGGCATTATGGCTGGTCAGGGGCTCACATCACTTGGCAACAAGAAATGGGTCAAGTTGAGCATGAAGTCAGTATGCAGGATGTGATTGCCATGGCTCAGCAGGCTCAACCTGGTTCGATCTTCGCTGAATTGCCTGATCTTATCATGAATCCAGAGGCAGAGGACCAAGTTGCAGAGATTTTCGTTGGTGCTTTTAACCACATTAAGAAGAAGCGAGCCGTCAAAGCCATCCGAGAGCTTAGGAAAGAGGGTAAATGCTCGTTCCCTATTCCTAAGATGGTTAAAAATCAGGCGTGCATCTCTGCTTTGACGCCTTACGAAGAACTCTCGTTCCCACCAGAGACCACAGACATTCAAAGTGCGCGGGTTGTCTTCCGTCGCTGCTTCATGAGTGAGGCTGAAGTCCGTCAGAAGGTCGAAACTGATGAGTGGGACGCAGAGTGGGCAGATGTAGCAATCAAGAAGGCTGGTAGCACAACGTCAGTTGACAGTTTTAACATCTCTGCAACCGGATTGGCTGGCGATGAGAGCAAACTTATTGAGGTTGTTTACGCTTATCAGAAGTCTTTCGATGAAGATGATGTGCCTGGGGTGTGGTATACGGTATTCTCTCCCCATGTTCCTGATAAATGGGGTAAGTTTGAGCTTCTAGACTATGATCATGGAAAATATCCGTTTGTTATCTGGCGCTCTGAGATCATCCACCGTAAGATTGTAGAGAGCCGAGGAGTTCCTGAGATCGTTTACACCTGGCAGAACGAAGCCAAGGCGCAGCGGGATTCTGTTTTCGACTATACGTCCATTTCTACCATTCCACCGCTTCAAGTTCCTAAGACTAGGGCGGGAACTCTTAAGATTGGGCCAGCGGTTCAGGTTCCAGTGCTTAGAGCTGGTGAGATTTCATGGATGAATCCTCCGGCCAGGGAGCCTAATGTTGCCTTCCTGCTTCTGGATGTCATCCAGGCGCAAGTTGACAAGTATTTCGGTAGGGCTACCGAGAAAGTTCCTCCTGCAATATCCCAGATGCGTCAGCAGCGCAATGTGAATGCATTCCTACACGGATGGACTGAAGCCTTTAAGCAGGTCCTATCTTTGAGCGTTCAGTATCTCGGAGTTGAAGAGGTTGCACGTATCACCGGCATCAATACTGAGATTACACAGGAGGAGCAGGAGCTTGATATCGCTATTCGCTTCGATGTTCGTGAGCTTCAGAGCGATCTAGTCACAGAGAAGCTTAACGCTATCACTCAGATCATTGGACCGGCTGACAGAGCTGGTGTCTTGGACTGGGCTAAGATCGTTCCTGGCCTGGTTCGTCTCATTGATCCTACGCTTGCTCAAGAGTTCGTCTTAGACAAGGCCAGCGCCACACAGAAGATGTTTGATGAGACTAACAATGACATTCTTTTGATGTTCTCGGGTAATCCTCCAAAGCTTCGGGAGAATGACCCAGCAGCACAAACTCGCCTCATGTTTGCTCAGCAGATTATGCAGAGTAATCCCAAGTACATGGAGGCAGTAAACAAGGGAGATGAGATTTTCAAAAAGCATCTTGAGGATTACTTCAAGAATCTTTCCTTCTCGGTTCAGCAACAACAAAACGCAGTAACTGGACGCCTAGGGGTTGATCCTAACGCAGTTCAAGCATAACAAACACATGGAAACTACAGAGGAGAAAACAGAAACCAAAAGCCCATTTGAATTTAGCGTTCAATGGCATTTGCAGCATGCTCAAAACTGGATGCAGATTTTTGAGCATCACAAACCTAAGCGAGCCCTTGAGATTGGGTGCTATGAAGGAATGTCGAGCGTGTTCCTATTGGATCATGCTAAATGGCTCAAAGAGTTAGTTTGCCTGGATTCATGGAGCGGTGAACTTGATTACACGACCGTTGATCACTCAGTGATTGAAGGTCGATTCGACCGAAACATTGCAGCTCATGCAAAGTCTGGAATCGTCAAGAAGATGAAGGGGGATTCCTCTGATTCTCTCGCTAAGCTAATTGCTGAAGGAAGAAACGGTCAGTTTGACTTCATCTATGTAGATGGAAATCACACAGCACAGGGAACGCTCCAGGATGCAGTCATGGCCTGGAAGCTTCTGGCAAAGGATGGGCTGATGATCTTTGATGATTACCTGTGGAGAGCGACTCCTCAGCATCACACGGTCGCTAGCCCTAAGATTGCTATTGATGCATTCACAAACATCTACTCTCATGAGCTGATGATTTTGCCGATCTTCACACTGTCTCAAGTCTACTGCCAGAAGGTAGACATTGGCGGATGGCTTGAGAAATACAAAGAGGTTCACCCTGACAAAACTCCGTTAATCACTGGCTAATATGACACGAGAGGAAATCGATAAGATCATCAACGTAGAGTGCAAGGAGAGCCGATTGTTTAAAGCTGTAATCGACTTGGCAAAACTCTTAGAGGTTGATGATAGGAACAGCCTTTTGAATCCAGACCTAACCGACTCGGGGGCTCATTTTAACAGAGGCAGAATGGCTGCTTCTAACTACATGGTTGAAGTATTGGAGGAATACATTAATTGAAAACACACATTACAATTTACAGTTACGGTGGAATCCCTGGACCTTGCCTAAACACGCACATTGCTCTGACGAGTTACATCGTTAAGAACAAGCGCGATTGCATCCTTAGAAACGTGAGGGACGATGCGCTTATCTCACGTAGTCGATCCAGGGAGACGGCGGTTGCTGTAGAAAGTGGGGCTGATGTTTGGATGCAGCTCGATCACGATATTACATTTGAACCGGAAGAGATGTTCCGGATGTGCGAGCTGGCGCTTGAGAAGAATGCGGCCATCTGTGGGGTATACTCATGCCGCAATGTTCCTCCTAGGTGCGCTCTAAGGCCAAAGAGTGGCAATCCTATCGAGGAAGTCGGAATCGATGAGCTTGTTCCTGTTACCTACTTCGCATCTGGGTTTGTGGCTATCCCGGTTAGTCGAATCATGGACACTGTGGAAATCTGCCAGACAGACGCAGTGCCGGAAGAATATCGGGTGAAGTGGATCATGGACGCCAAGGTTGAAGGGTTTCAATCAAGGTTCCCATCACTTTGGGCTCCCATTGTCCAATCCGCCGGTAATGGGGTCTATGAGTATCTCTCGGAGGACTACAGCGCATCTGCACGAATGACACTTGCTGGCGTTGACCAATACGCATGGCTTAAACCTGTTTTGAGCCATTGGGGAGACTATCCTTTCAAGATGCCGTCTAAATCAAAATAACTCCGGATAGGTTCTAATAGGTTTGCATTAGCCCCCTTGCTACGCTTGGGGGCTTTTGTTTTGTTGCCATCAACGGTTCTAGGTTTCCGAGAAACCTTGGTCATTAAAAGCCTTCTTGTATGGCTTAAAACTGCATGGCGACCCAATGGCTGACACAAACACAACTGGGGAAGCGACACCCCAAAATAACACGGCACAAGCTCCGGTTAAACTCAATCCGATCCAGTTCCCAGAGGCGGCATTGGAACAGTTGCTTAAATCGCAACTTTCAGGAGCACAAGAGGAACAAAAGGAAACCCCTGTTGCTGAAGAGGCAAAGGAAGATCCGGCAGAGTCTCAACCCTCTGACGAAAAGGTTGAGGCGGAATCTGATGATTCAGAATCCGATGCTCATTCACAGTCTGAAGAGGAAGTTTCCGAGGAACCAGAAGAGCAATCGAGGGTTCAGAAGCGTTTTGACAAGCTCACAGCGAGAGCTAAGGAAGCCGAAGAGCGGGCCGAGGCTGCTTTCAAAGAAGCAGAAGCGATCAAGCAACGGCTTCAAGAGCTAGAGCAAAAGGTTGCTGAACCGGCACCAGTTCAAACAGGAGACAATCGATTCATTGACGTGTGGGACGCTGAGAAGCTGAAACACGAAAAGGCTATCGCTTACAACCTAGTTGAGTGGTGTGAGGACAATCGGGATGGGGTTGAGGTAAACGGAACCGAATACACAGCGGAACAGATTAGGACCATTCGTAAGAATGCCAAGCGTTCCCTGGATATCCAGATTCCAGAGCGAGAAGCGTTTCTGGCTCGATTCAATCAAGTGAAGCCTCAAGCGGAGACACTTTACCCATTCTGGAAAGACACTCGATCAACGGAATACACCGAGGCTCAGCAAGTCTTGAGAGTGGTACCGCAGCTCAAATCGGTTCCAGAATACCAAGTTTGGATTGGTGACGCTCTGGAAGGTCGAAAGGTTCGACTAGCCAAGCAAGCCAACCAGAACAAGGTGCCAGCGGTTCCTAAAGCAGCTCCAAAGCAACCTTCCCAGCCGAAAGCATCGGTAGGTAAGACCGACAAGGAGACAACCGCTAAAGCAGCCGCAAGAAAAACCTTCTTTGAGACTAAGAGTGAGTCAGCACTAGCAGAGCTTGTTAAGGGACTTTAATTTTATGGCATACAATCCAGGCATGATCCAGCCGACCCAGGTCGGCATCCGTGAAGAGTTGGCTGACTATATCGCTAACGTAGATGCGAAATCAACCCCGCTAACCTCAATGATTCCAAAGGGAAAAGACCTTGGAAATCAACAGTTTAGCTGGCAAGTAGACGATTACACTGATCCTAAGCCGGGTGGTGTGGCTGATGGCGCTGATGTGACCTTTGCGGCTGATGCTACCTCTAACGCTAGCTCCAACCGAACCCGCCTTTATAACCTTGCTCAGGTGTTCCGGCGTGTTCACCGAACCGGTTTCATTGCAGACACTTCCAATGTTGCAGGGCTGAGCGATGAGACAGCCAAAGGCGTTGCAAAGCGCATGGTGGAAATGAAACGCGATATTGAGCATTCAATCGCCTGCACGAATCAGAACTATTTTGCAGGTAACAACGCTCCTCTTGGAACTCTTACCTCTTCTCTCGGAACTTGGTTGACTACCAACGTATCCACCGGCCTTGGCGCTCCTACGTCTGGCTTTGAAACCCCTGCCGCTTCTCGTCCGGCAACTAACACCTCCAACATCACTGAAACTGTAGTCCAGGACATCCTTGCTTCCATGTATGGCGAGACTGGCGTGTATCGTGACTATGACGCTATTGTTGGGACCACGCTGAAACGTGCGTTCACTCAGCTTTGCGATGCTAAGTCTACCACGAACGGAACCGCTAACACGTTCACTCAATCGTCTGTTCGCACCTTTAACAAGGAACTGTCTTCTAGCGTCTACTCCTCCTCGATTGACGTGTTTGAAGGTGACTTTGGAACCATCCGACTGCACCCCACCACGTTCATCGGTAACACCAATGGCTCACCTTTGGCCACCTCGTTCTCTCCTCAGGCTTACAAGGGTTACATCTTGCCTATGGAGATGTTGGAGCTTCGCTATGCCAAGCTTCCCGAGGTTCAAGAGCTTCCTAATGCGGGTGGTGGACCTGCGCGGCTTGTCCAGGCCATCTGCGGTCTTGTGGTAAAAAATCCCGCAGGAATGGGCATGTTTAACGCGGTTAACTAAGCATTGGTTGAAGTCGGGGTCGGTAGGTTTCTCCTCCCTACCGGCCCCTTATTAAAATGGATATCATCACAGATCTTTTGGACAGCATGGACGGGCCGCTTAAGCAGGCCGTCATTAACGAACTTGTAAACGCTGCCAAGATGGAGGAAGTGCAGTCTGGCATCAACCACGCAAGGATTGGCGCTCATAATTATAACAATGAGTCCAAGGCCATTGAGGGGGTTGGTCGCCATCGCCTTCGGATTGATCCATTTCATTTTCATTATTGGGGAAAGAAATTCAAAACTTACGACTGCTGGAAAGACAAGGGCTTCATCAACGATGTTGAGAAGGTCCATCCAGAGTTGAAGGTTAAGTGCGGAGGTACGCGCTTGCAGGTTGGTTATAGCGGAGAAAACAAGAGATCCACACAGAAATACAATTTATGAGCTTCAAAGCGCAAATGGCTGGCGAATATGGAGGAACTTGGATTCCTGCCGCTGCCGCAACGGTTACAGCAAGAACGGGAAACTATTGGAGCCGTCTTGAGTGCGTAGCGGATATTACCGTAACGGCTGTGGGAAGCTCTAACGCTGAGGGAACGCCTGGAACCGTTGTATGGAAAGCCGGGGCTGTTGTAGAGGGCCGATTTAATAGCATCACAACTACGGCAGCAACAGCAGGCGGTTTGATTTGGGCCGTCTACGGACTTCCTAGGTCTTAATGGTTATGCTCAACCGTTTGGCGATGTATATGCCATCAAACTCACTTGGATCTTTAGATATGGATGAACGAGAAATCTTACAAGTAGCAGTAGCCAGGATTGAAGAGCATCAACGGCACTTGCTTGAGAAGCTTTCTGATTTATCCGTCATGCTTAAAGATATTGATCGGCGTGTCATTGCGGTCGAAGAGTTCAAATGGAAAATCATTGGGATTGCCATTGCGGTTGGTGCTCTGGCTTCTGTTGTTACCAAGGTGCTTATTTCTAAGCTATGAGCGACTTCTCAAAGGCCCAACTGGAAAGCACAATTCGAGGTGCTGTTTACCTTTCGGCTGGTGCATGGATTGGGAAACACCCTGAGTTTAGCGGAGTAATTGAAGGATTGACAGTTGCGTTGATTGCCTACGTTACAACCTACTTGGACAACAAAAAGAAGAATCCTCCGACTGGCCCCGAGAAAGTCACGGTTACCCTGGGATGAAAACTGTCACTTACGCTAGTGTCCTGCAAAAGGCTGTAGAGCTTACAGGCCGTGTTTACCCTCCTACTAACGAGGAGGCTACCGTCTTTCGTGGGTTTATCTCTACGGCGCTACGTAAGATTTGGGAGAAGTTTCCTTGGCCTGAGACTGTTGCAGTTGAGAAGTTCTATTTTGCTACGTATCCAGAGAACGACGTTGATGTCGAATATCCTGCTGATACGGCTCTTTATAATCCATACGATGGTGAGTTTTATAAGACCATCAAGGCTATCAGCTATGGTCAGATTCCTATCACTGATGCGTCTGGTGCTGTTGTAGAGGCTGGATGGTATGTCAAATGCACTGACATTGACAGTGCGGCAAACTACGACAACACGCTTTCTTATGAGCCTGGCACGGTGGTTTATTTCCAGGAGAATGGACGCTATTACGCTGTAGGAAGCTCACCGACTACTGCTGGCTATGGACCAACTAGTATCCTCAGCGAATACTGGGGAGAGGTTACCAAGTTTACTCGAGATGTTGACAAGCTTGAAGATGAGCTTGGTGCAGCCAGGACAAACGAGATTGGTGAGATTTGCCGAATCACCGTTGAAGATCCTCGCACCACAACCAATCTTACTCCGGTCAATTTCTATCTTATTGGGGACACGATCCGAATCATCGATCCGTTGACTTATGTCTGGATTGAGTATCGGACTGTCCCTCCAAGTCTTACTTCAGATCCCGCTACCATTCCTTACCGGTTCTGTGAGTTTGTGGCGCAACATGCTGCCTCTCTAATGCTCCTGGTTGATGGTAAAGCCGATCTTGGAGCCGTATGGGCCGGTCTAGCAGAGACAACCCTGATGGAAGAATGTGACAAGGTTAATAGTCAGGAAGGTCAAACCAAACAGATCAACGTTCGTGTTCGCTAAATGGCAGACGCACCTAGAGTTTATGACTCAGATGAAAAGTTCCTCGGTGTTGTTAACCGAGTGGATAGCTCTAATCTTGAGCCTGGATTTGTATCTAAAGCTATCAATCGTCTCTTTGACAGGTCTGTTATCAAGAATCGTTGGGGTGTAATCCGTCCTAACTGGGGAGGGAAATACACATCTGATTATCGGACTGTAACGGCCAGTTCTACTAGCCTGGTTGTCCCTGTTGTCTCTGGCAACGCGATTCCTTCAGGTTCTCAGATTTACAGCGATCCTAGTATTTCTTCGATTGGGTCTGTTGTGGTTACAGCTCGAGGGAGCGGATACACCAATGGGATTGGCTATAGCCTTGGTATCTCTGGAGGTGGTGGGAGTGGTGCCGCTGGGACATTTGTAGTGTCTGACGGTGGGATTGCATCTGTAACTATCACTGATGTGGGCTCTGGGTATACCACGATTCCCACGTTTTCGTTTAGTTCTGCTGGTGCTGGATCAGGTCAAACGCTTGCGGTGACTCTTAACCAGCAATACGTATACGCCAATGGAACAAGGGCCATCTCTGATGATGGAACTAACGTCACGTTAAGCGCCACAAGCATTGATTGGAACAACTCAGCTAGGCTTTACTACTTCGATGGCATTGAAGCCATTGAAGACATCGTCGGAATCCTAACCTATAGGGAGCCTGTTTCCGGGTTGGAAATCCTTCTAGTGGCTTCAAATGAGGCTAGGTCTGACGGTGGTCAAGGGACTGTTTACGTCATCCGTCCAGGCCAAACCCATAGCTCTATCTACACCGGGGAATCGTTTGATTCTGTGCCGATGAATGGGCACGACTTCTATGGGCCTGTTAACATGGTCCAGTGTGGTGATGGAGTTATTCTGCTTAGAAGTGGTTTGGTTAGGTATTACTTCAAAGGTCTTAGCGCAATCGATGAGGCTAACGACAGAATCACACTGAGTGTTGAGCCAACCGAGATTCAGACTGGAGATAAGGTCTTGCTGGTTGGATTGAATGAGGGGAATGCAAACCTTGGAGCGGCTGAAGGTGGCAAGGTCTATTACGCTCGAAGCATTGCAGCGTCTAACGACATAGAGCTTTACGACACCCAGCAGAACGCCGAGAACTCTTCTACTACTACAGGCAGGGTTGAGATCACTGCCACAAGCGATGATTACCGCTTTTACTTGAGCGTTGTAGATCCTAAGAACTTCTGGACGCACCAACAGCAGAGCAATGTAGTGGTTGCCAATCCTAATGTTGATTCGCCTCCGTTGATCATGCAGGCGTCTGAGACGTTGGCTAATCCTATCAGCGTCGGGTTTGATGTTCTTGGAACCGTCTCTGTAACGTCTGTAGATACAACCACGGGCTTGTTTACTTGCGAGAATCACAGGCTTGTGCCTGGTGATGGTGTTAGCTTCATAAACAAGTCTGGGATGGATACTAAGATTCTGGAGCCTTCTGTTGATGATGCAGGCAACAGGATTGAGCAGGTCTATTACGTATACCCTGAAGACCCGAATTCGTTCTATGTCTACAGGTCAATTGATGATGCTCTAGCCAATACTGAGAGCGATAGGATTATCCCAACTGCTACAGGCACAGCAGACATAGCTAAGAGCGGTGTTAGTGGTGGACCGATGCCTAATTGCCGGGAGGCTTTATACTTTGGCAATCGTGTATTTGGCGTCTATGGGCCTGACTTCATTGCCATCAGCGACATCTTAAACCCTCTGGTTTACCTTCCATTGCAGAATGAGTTCAGGTTGAACTCAGGAACTAATGATAGAGTTGTAGCAATTTACCCTTTCAATGAGTCAACCATCATCGTCTTTAAGCAAAGATCAGTCCTTGCGATTGCAAACACCACTGGTGACTTGGACGGTGTAAGGCTTATTGAGATCACTAGGGATTACGGTTGCGTTGCAGCTAAGAGCATTTCTTCAACTGGATCTGACATCGTTTGGCTTAGTCAGCGTGGGGTTGTCAGCCTTAAGCAGACAGAATACGGACTCACTCAATCTGTAGTGGTTCCTTTGTCTGATCCTATCCAGGCGACGATTGACCGGATTGATTGGGCAAATGCTTCAGGTGCTTGCGCTGCATATCATGATAACAAGTATATCCTGAGCGTTCCTGTGGGCGATGGAGACGGAACTAATCAGCTAACGATTGCCTACAACTTCCTTAATCAAGCATGGGATGGGGAATGGAGCGGTGATTACCTTGTCCCTCGATTCTTTGAAAGGTTAGATGTCAATGGAACTACTCGCCTTGTGTTTGCTGATGAGTCTGGGTTTGTGCATTTCTTTGATCCTCTATCGTACAAGGACAGGATCGAGGGCGGCCAAGCAATCGACATTGCAACGGAAGTGGAAACCAGAGGGTATACTTGCGGAACAAAGGAACACAAGCAATGGACCGAATCAAAGATGGCCATTGCCACATGGGACCCAGAATACGCGATTGATTCAGTCTTGGACGATTACAACGCCATTTCAGAACTCAAGCCATACACCACTAAGAGTCGAACGGATTATTACACATATGGAACAGCCGATTACGATGTTACCAATGTGAATGATGACTTCAACTTACCCAATCGTGAGGACTACTCGATTGTTCCTGGATTCATTCCAGGCGTTAACGGTGTGAGGTTTGGGGTTAAGCAAACCATTGTTGAGAAGACTAGGCCTAGGGGTCATTCGTCAGCAATTCGCATCAAGTTCACAACCTCTCACGGTTCGGTAGATATCAAGTCAAGCTTTGTGGCTGGTATACCGTTCAGGCAGTTCGGCTCAACAGACAATTAAATATGCCACTTTACGTTAACGTCACTCCGACATTGCAAGTAACGGATGAAACCGTAATGGACCCGGCTGCATTGAATCAGCTAGGGACTCCTACGGTATCAATCACCGGAACACTAGACGGTTCATCTTCTGTTTCTGTAGGGGCTGGGACGATTAGCAATACAGAGCTGGCGAACATGACCGCTCAGACGGTTAAGGGTAATCCTGGTTCGTCTGGATCTAGTGCCCCCCAAGATGTTCCCCTTGGTGGAACGCTTATCATGACCGGCGGAGAGCTGAAGGTTAAGGATGCTTCAATCGACACAACTCAGCTCAAGAGCACCGCTACGGTTGCGGCTGGAGCTATTGCTGATGTTAACATCGCTGGGGGGACCATTGGGCCTAATAAGCTTAAGGTTCAAGCTGCGCTAACGCTTCTAGGAAATGGCGGTGACACTGCTAGTGCGGCTCCAGAGCCTATTCTGATTGGTTCTGGGTTGTCTGTTACCAATGCTGATGAGAAGGCTACAACTACCAGGGCTAGGGATGGAAGTAATGTTGCGACCATTGGATGCACCGGGCATGGCTACTCGGTAAGCGATAAGGTCAACGTAACCGGAATGACAGATACGTCATTCAATGCCTATGGTGCCACTATCCTTTCAGTTGCCACTGATTCATTCACCTATGCAAATGTAGGATCAACCGTTTCCTCTGGCGCTGATACAGGTGGAAAGGTTCGAAGGATTCAACTTGCCGCAGGCACTCCTACATCTACGATTTCATCTGTTGGCTTTGTTAAAGCATTTTGCACATTTAATGGGGGCGTAAGCGGCGGCGGGGTTAATCTAAACGCATTAACATATACTTGGTCAGGAGGATACCCTAACGTTGTTACGTCTAGTTCCGCTCATGGGCTAACAACAGGAGAGTACGTAAGTGTTTTAAGCTCTTCTCCTCCCGCTTCATCTGGAGGAATTTCAGCTATTACATCATCTGTTACGGTTTTAAGCCCCACAACGTTTAGTTTTCTTTCTGGTTCTGTAGGAGGTGGAACTCTGGTTCTTGGTCCGTTTGTTTATTCTGGGTCTTATAATTTTTCTTCTGTTGTAACAAGAAACGGAGTAGGAGACTACACGCTTACTTTTGCAAATCCACTAAGCATGGGGTCCAATGGAAGATATTGCGTTCAGATTGAAACCGGAATTCTAGACGTATCTTCTGGAAATAACATAAGCGCAGGTGGTGCCCTTTATGGAAGGGCTGGGGCGTGGATATCGGATTCACAAGTAAGAATTAACACAGGAAGCAAATCTTCTGGGGCTCCTTTTGATCTTAATTCTATTTGTGTTTCTGTTTTAGGAAACCCCTCATGAACCTAGTCACCTCCATTCATGATTACATACGCCTTCGAGGTGGTAAATACTTCGAGGGTTGGACTAGGGAAGCCCTTGAAGACAAGATCGAGTTTCACCTGAGAGAGAATACCATCTCAGTTGCTGTAAATGACACTGGTGATGTGTGTGGGGTGTTGATTGGTTGGTGTCAGAATGACAGTGATTACATTCCCTGGAAGTGGCAGCATAATGATATCAATGGAGATCATTGGTGGATCGACCAATTCATGGCTGACTCTCCTAGTGTTGCGGCTCAGTTAGCTGTGAACTTTGCAGAGAAATGGCCTCAGGTTGCGACCATGCCAACAACTAGGCATCGGAAGGGTAAGCTAAGGGTCAATCCTCCTGGCTATTTGTTCAGGATTTACGAGAAAGCAGAGAAACTTTATGGGAACTAGCGTCCAATATCAGCCACAGCCTAGCTACTCAACGCAGATGTCGGATACTCTGCTAGCTCAAGCGCAGATGGAATCCGGCACAGGTAAGTTTGCCAAGGTTGGCCCTCGCATTGATCTGGAGAGGAAATACGCGCCACAGTATCAGCAGCTCCAAATGGACATGCTTAAGCAGTCCTTGCCTGATATCTTGAAAATGTATAACGACCAGATCAGTCCCGCCATGGCTAATGCTGAGAATGCCAGTCGGATGATTTCTAGGACTGGTGACATTCAGAGCATTGAACAGCTAGGAGGTAGGGCTAGGGCTGCATTGGCAGGCGCTAACCCAGATCAGGCTAAGCTAGTCGATACCATGACTAAGCAGGCTAATGCTGGCATGGCTGCTGGTTCGATGCTAACTCCAGAACAGAGGCGAGCCATTGAGCAGGATGTCAGGGCGTCATTCTCATCCAGGGGGCTTGCGATGAGTCCTGGAGCTGGCGTGCAAGAGGTGGTAAGGTCTCAGCTTGCAGGTATGGGAATGCAGCAACAGAGGCAGCAAATGGGCGGCCAGGCTCTAGCGGCTAGTCAGGCGTTTTACGGTGACCCTTTCCAGCAGATCTTAGGGCGACCTTCTCAGGCGTTTGGTGCTGGTGGATCTGTATTAGGTCAAGCTGGCGGGATGAATCCAGGAGCGATCTTTAACCCTGAGAGCAATCTTGCTTCGAACATCTATAACAGCAATTCACAGGGGCAGAACGCTGCGAACATTGCTAATGCGTCTAACTCTAGTGGGCTATTCGGGAGCTTCCTTGGGCTTGGTGGCAAGATGCTAGGGGCCTCAACCGGTGGTGGTGGGTCTATATTCTCAAAAATCTTAGGACTCTAATATGGCAGGATACCAATACAGCACTCCTTTTCAGGGATTCAGCCAGGGCTTGCCCGCTGGATACATGCAGGCTGCTACCGATCCAGGCCGTAACATCGCTGCTGGGATTAATAGCTTCGGTGATTCCATGGTGAATGCCTTGGAGAGGTATTCTGCCAAGAAAGAGGAATCTGATTACACAGATCAGAAGAATGCCGACATGTTCCAGATGATCCAGCAGATTGCGCAGGGTGGAAACATCATGGATGCTAAGAGCCCTGAAAGTCAGCTCATCAAGAGCGTGATGGGGTTCACTGGTCAGAAGGACATGGATAAGCTTGGAGAGTATGCAATCAACTCTACCGGGTTGAACCTTGCCAAGAAGAAAGCCCTAGCTCACGACCTAGAGTTTGCTTTGTCTCGGTATGATACCAACCGTACAAAGGATGCTGAGATTCAGTATCGGACGGCGGTTACTAAGCAGATGGAGCAGGAATATGGCATCAAGCAGGAAGCCATCGACCGTCAGCGTGCAATGCCTGGAATGATTGGAAAGATCATTGATGCGCCAACGACTGAGAACCTTCCAGGCGGAAGCGTTTCTGTGGATGGCGGAGAGTCTAATAGCTTCCCTCCTGAAACGGTTCCTATCCCTAAATCACAACAGATCATCAATGCTACAAAGTTGCTGACTAATGCAGGATACAATCCTGATCCTGAGATGATTGACAGGTTGGTGTCTCTTAAGAATCCGGTCACTCCTCAGGTTGCTCCTGGAATGGTTGCAGACACCCAGACGGTTGAGCTTCCTGGTTATGGAAAGATGACGTTTAAGAACCTTGAGCTTGAGAAGGCTGCTCAACAGGCCAAGTATGATCAAGAGCTTGCCTTGGCTAACATTAAGAACCAACCAGAGGTTGATGCCAGAACGATCACGCTTCCTACCGGAGCTAGTGCATTGGCTCCAAGCGCAACGGCTGCTAAAGAGTTGCGTGAGGTAATCACCAGCTCGCAAAACAGTCTTCAGAACATTCAAGAGCTTGAGGCGTTCACAAAGAAGGCTCTGGGTGGTTCGCTATCTCTTCAAGATCGAGGCAATGCCAGTGTGATTGCAAACTCGCTTAAGGGTAATCTTCGGCTTGTGATTATTGGTCCTGGCGCCGTATCTGACAGCGAGCGCAAAATCCTAGATTCAGTGGTGGCTAACCCAACCTCACTTTTGTCTCTTACTGACAATAACAAGTCGAAGCTGGAAGAGCTTAAGGGGATCATTAATCGGTCCATGACCAACCATCTTAAGGCTAACGGAATCACTCCGCCATCTGAGGCTGGAAAAGTTAGACGCTACAACCCAGCTACTAAAAGGGTCGAATGATCATTGAGGTAAGAGACGGAACACAAGTTGAGTTTCCTGATGATACTCCAGAAGAGGAGATAAATAGGGCTCTGGCTGAAGCTTTCCCACCTCAAGCTGAGGACATCGCGGCCCAGTTAAAGGCTGATCCTGATTATGTTCCTTCTAAGGCTGATTATGCTCTCTTTGAGGGATGGAAGGATGAGAACGCTAGCGGTTTTATATCTGGAGCAATCGAAGCGGTTCCTGAGCTGGTAGGTAAAGCGGGTAGAGGGCTTGCGGGTATCCTTGATGTTACGAGCTGGTTTGAGAATGGAACCAATCCCCTGGCAACCATTGGAGAATCAGGAGCACAAGGAACGGCTCAGCTCTATGGCTTGCTAGCTCAATCAGCCAACCCTAACAGTCCTGCCTTTTACTTTAAGGATCTGATCACTGGGGATGGAACCTTAGACAGTCGCTATGATCAATTCCTAGAGGCTAGGAAGTTCCAAAAGAAGCTCCAGGATTATGAGACTGGTAAG
>Ga0181363_1000022_pt1 | contig 43715 bp, 79 predicted proteins | sample Fa13NDMLBSN_FD_130109 | JGI IMG/M metagenome (GOLD analysis project Ga0181363, IMG submission 130109) | Freshwater viral communities from Lake Michigan, USA - Fa13.ND.MLB.S.N | ecosystem: Environmental > Aquatic > Freshwater > Lake | place: USA: Michigan | collected 2013-09-23
TCTGCGCGTCTGGCCCAACACCGACAAGATCCCCGGCTGGTGCGAACGCTGGTCAGATGCCCAAATTTCCGGACAACTTGCCATCGCCAAAGCAACAGGAGTCACAGCATGACCCCCAAGCCAACCCCACCGCGCACCCACGTTGGCTCAAGCCAAAGAGCGCCATTGCCAATCCAGGCGAAACAACCTGTTCGCCCTGATCCTTCCCGTGAAATCAAAAGTCGCGGCTTGAGCTGCTAGGAGTAGACATGAGTGAACAGATGCGAAAAGAGTTTGAGGCTTGGTGTTCGGATTCCCTGCAGCGCGATCCAGATGGCAGCTACAAACAACCATTCACCCGGGCATTCTGGCTGGCATGGCAAGCCGCTCTCGCCACCCAACCACAAGCACCGCAAGTGGGTGAGATAACTGACGCCGAGCGTTACGAGTTCCTGTGTACCTGCAAGGACGAGGTGACCATGGATTTTCTCGCTGAGTGCATCGGAAGTCGCACGGCCCTTAGCGCGTTTGTTGATGAACTCATCAGAGAACAAAAATCCGCCCCCAAACCTGAAACACCTGAGGTGCTGGGATGAGCGGCCTTCGCACATTGATTGCTCTGCTCAAACCAGAAATGTACCGCTGGCGTTTTATGTTCTACGCAACTGGCGTTATTTGGGCGTTCCTTGCTGCTGCAGAGCTGCTCGGTGGCCAGTGGTGGAGGGCCTTGCTAGCAATCGCCATCGGGGCCGTTTACTTCTGCCTCTATGAAAAGTGCTGCACATGGAGGAATAAATCATGACCCCATCCAACCAGATGAGCATTAACTTCGATGCCCGCGAAGCAGGAAAAGCCGCTTCTGAGGCTTGCACAGACAAAGCCCTTCGCTCTGACCCAACCTTCGTACAGAAGGCCCAGGAAGCGATCCTGGCGCATCTGCGGGTGGTAGGGCAGGCAAGCGGGGAAACCTTAACCAACGTCGCTATTGCCCACGGCGCCCGCCCACACGATCAGCGCGCTTTTGGTGGAGTGTTTGCCAGCCTGGCCCGCAAGCACCTGATCCAGACCGTGGGCTACTGCATGCGGGAAAAGGGGCATGGGACGGCCGGCGGTCGTATTTGGGGATTGGTGCGCTGATATGGCTGGCGACTGGATCAAGATGCGCGCCGATCTGCCTAGCGCGTTCAAGGTTGACCGCATGGCGGACCGGATGGGCTGCGACCGGCGCGATGTGCTGGTTGATCTTTACCGGCTTGCCGGATGGTTTGCTGTGCATGGCAAATACGGAAAGCTGAGCGCCGCACCCAAGCTAATTGACGCCTATCTACAGTCCCCCGGTTTCGCAGAGGCCCTCGCCCATGTTGGTTGGCTAGCTGATAGCAATGGCGTTCTAACGCTTCATGAGTTTTGCGACGTTAGCGCGCGGCGTAAGAGTCTCGGATTAAAGGTGCGGGCTGAGGTGCTTAGCGCTGGCAAGTGCGCCGTCTGCGGCTCCACCGACCGCCTTGAGATTGATCACAAGACGCCCATTATTCGCGGCGGCTCATGCGAGCTTGCCAACCTCCAGGCGCTTTGCAATTCATGCAATCGGCGCAAGGGCAGAAAAACAATGGAGGAGTTTATCAAGTGATCCTCATCCCCAAGAACTGGGCCGAGTTCCAGCACTACAAAGATCGCGCACCGCCGTGGATAAAGCTGCACAAAAAGCTGCTTGATGACCGCGTGTATCAAGGCTTGCCACTCGCTAGCAGAGCGCTAGCGCCCATGTTGTGGCTGCTTGCAAGTGAGAGCAAAGACGGCTCCTTTGATGGCACGCATGAAGAATTGGCATTTCGCCTGCGCACAAACTTAAAAGACATCATCGCCGGGCTTCAGCCGTTGATTGATAAGGGTTTTTTCCTAGTGGCGCAAGCTGATAGCGCCGTGCTAGCAGACTGCCAGCAAGTTGCTGTACCAGAGACAGAGGGAGAGACAGAGGCAAAGAGAGAGACAAAGACAGAAACGCCCGAAGGCGTATCGATTTCTGTTTGGAAAGACTTCATGAAGATTCGGGTGGCGAAGAAGGCCCCGATGACGGACACCGCATTGGCCGGACTCCGGCGCGAGATTCAAAAAGCAGGACTGACTTTTCAACAGGGAATCGAAATGTGCTGCGAACGCTCATGGCAGGGCTTCAAGGCTGATTGGCTGACGGAGCACGCAAACAAGTTCGCCAAGCCCGCACCAAACGCCACCGTCCCCGGCAAGCAGGAGCGCGACCCCGAGCTAATCCGCCGAGAGCAGGACAGCAAGAATGCAGCGCCAATCCCTGAAAACATCCGGGAGCAGATTGCAAAACTGAAAGGCACGGTGATCGCATGACAAGGACACACGCCGCCTACCAGCTACTTCGCCACGGCCCGCTGGATTTGGGCGAGTTCCAGGAAATCACCGGATGGAAGTATCGAACATGCACATGGGCGCTTTCGATGCTGGAGCAGGTGGGGGCGGTTCGCAGGATAAGACATGGCGGCTCTTTGCGCTGCCGTTCGGTTTACGAGGCTGTTCAATGATCCGCTCCACCAAACCAAATAAATGCAAGCACTGCCGTGAGCGCATGCCAGAGGACAAGGCGCGCCACGTCATTCATGACGCCTGCATTGATCCTTGGCTTGAGGCTCAGAAGGTCAAGAAGGCAAAGGCCGAAGCTGCAAAGCAAAGGGCTGAGCGCAAGGTGATAAAGACCAGGCTTGCCGAACTTGAGCCCATCGCCAAACTGGAAAAGCGTGCGGAAGCTGCGGTGAACTCCTACGTTCGCGCCCGGGATTGGGATAAGGGCTGCATCAGCTGCGACAGGCCGGCGAGTTGGGATGGTCAGTGGCACGCATCGCACTTTCGCAGTGTTGGGGCTGCAAGTGCTGTCCGGTTCAACCTCAAGAACATCCACAAGGCCTGCTCGATCTGCAATCACCACCTGAGCGGAAACATTGAGGCCTACACGCCCCGACTTGTTGCGCTGCGTGGTCAGGAGTGCGTGGACTGGCTCAAATCGCAGAACCAAGTTGTCAGGTACAGCCGGGAGTATTTGGAGCGCCTGAGGGCAGTGTTTGCAAAGAAAACGCGCCGGGCGCATGCGAGGTTGACGGCATGAAAGCGAGATATGAATGAGCTGGCTCTTTTCGCAGGCGCTGGTGGCGGAATACTCGGCGGGAAATTGCTTGGATGGCGAACCGTCTGCGCAGTGGAGTGGAATCCCTACTGCGCAGGTGTACTCGCCCAGCGGCAAAACGATGGCCTTTTCGAAGCTGCTCCGATATGGGATGACGTGCAAACCTTTGACGGAAAGCCATGGAGAGGCATTGTTGACGTGGTTTCTGGCGGGTTTCCCTGTCAAGACATATCCGCAGCTGGCGCCGGAGCCGGCATTGACGGAGAACGCTCAGGAATGTGGCGAGAAATGGCCCGCATCGTGGGTGAAGTACGACCCCGATTCGTCTGGGTGGAAAACAGCCCAATTCTCACTTCTAGAGGACTCCACCGTGTTCTCGGGGACTTGGCCCGAATGGGGTTTGATGCTCGATGGGGAGTGCTGGGCGGTGGACATGTTGGACTCGACACCATCCGGAGGCGAATCTGGATATTGGCCGACTCCCAATTGCGGGGGATTTCGAAGCGACGGAGAGTTACTGATGCTTTCGCGCAAGCTGAAGAGTTACGCCGACTATCGCGGAATGACCGACAGAGCATGCAAAAGCAAGAGGGATCGATTTTGGCCGGAGCCCGAGGGATTTCGGCCTACCTCCGAGAAATTGAACCCCGAGTTCCAAGAGTGGTTAATGGCATGGCCCATCGGCCAGACCGGATTAAAGCCTCTGGGAATGGACAAATACCAATTGTGGCGGCAACAGCATGGAAACTTCTCGGAGGCCCGACATGACTAATGAGTTTTTGGTGGAGCGCGAAGACCAATGCCCTAATTGCGGCGCGCCAGACGAAGAACTTTCATACAGCAGCAACCAGGGTCGGTGGTTCTGCTGGAATTGCTGGCAGCGCGAACATTTGGCGGAAGACGCCTCATGAAGCCCCGCCTCTACCGCTACATGGGCATATGGCACTGCCAGAGCATGCGCCTTGAGTGCCTTCGGATAGGTCTTGGCTACACCCCTGCACTTGCTTATGCAGATTGGGAGGCGATGTGAGCAAGCGCATTTTCTTCATCGTCGGGGATTCTGTGCGTCAGCGGGCTATCGCAGCCGTGAAAGACGCGTCTGTTGGACAGATGGTTGCAATCAGCGACCCAACCCGCAACGCCGACCAGAACGCCAAGTTTCACGCGATCTGCTCAGACCTTGGCAAATCAAGGCTCCCATGGGCAGGCAAGCCGCGCACCGCTGAGCAATGGAAGGTCTTGCTTGTATCCGCCCACTCAAAAGCCACGGCTGAGGACTTCGAGATTGTCCCTGGCCTTGAGGGCGAGTTCGTGAACATCCGCGAATCCACGGCCCTTATGAGCGTGAAGCGCAGTGCCAGCCTGATTACCTATGCGCTGGCCTTTTGTGACATGCACGGGGTTGTTTTGAGTGAACCGAGACAGCCTGAATACGCTTAAGCCGAGCGGCCCCGGCATGTGGGCGCACAACTGGAGAAATAAATGAGAGCAAAACGTGGTTTTTCTTTTTCTGGCATTGGCGGGGTCTTGGTTCTGCTGGTAACGCTTGCGTTCATGGTCGGCTGGGTCTGGAACCTCATCAAATTCATCGGCCTGATTGGTGGCGACATCAACACATGGTTCATTGCCCGTGGCGTTGGTATTTTCCTTGCTCCATTTGGCGCACTACTCGGCTACTTCTAACCCCGATGCCTCGCAGCCTGGGCTACAGGTGCACAACAAAACGGAGAAATGAAGATGGATATTTCTGGACAAAACCTTAAGAGTGCTGGTTCGTATGCCGGTGGTGCCGCGATGCTGGGCGTCGGCGCTGGGACTTACGACGGGTTGCGCAATGCAGCCGTCCCCCAGGAAATCCGCCAGAGCGATGTCGAGGCGCAGGTTCAGCGGCTACTGAATACGGCCGAAGTGCTGGAGAAGTGTGTTGCCGTTCTGGTCGGCCGGATCGAAAAGGTGACGGCCCAAGACCCAAAGACGGAGGGCAAGAGCGAGAAGCTGAATCCCCCGGTGCCGTCAACCATCTTGGGCCGTGATCTGGCGCACATCAACGGCTGCATCCAGAACTCAATCAGCACCTTGCAGGCCACCATCCAGCGAATCGAGCTGTAACCCCACCCCCAGACCAAAGGATAACCCTCTGGCTGGGGAATGTTTAACAAAGGAGAAAACTCATGAAATTGCAACCACTGTCCGACCGAATCATTGTCAAGCGCGTAGAGGCCCTGACAGAACTCCCCTCCGGAATCATTCTTGCTGAAAGCGCCGCTGAAAAGCCCGATCAAGGCGAAGTGCTGGCCGTTGGCCCAGGCAAGAAGAACGACAAGGGCGAAGTCAGTCCCGTGGGCGTGAAAGTCGGCGACCGCGTGCTGTTCGGCAAATACAGCGGCCAGACCGTCAAGGTCGATGGTGAGGACTTGCTGTGTATGCGGGAAGAGGATTTGTTCGCCAAGGTGGTTTGACAAAGGGAATGTATGAACAACGAGATTCCAAGAAGCAGCGTCAACAAGGTGCTTGAAGCAACCACACAGCTTCGCCTGTGGACGGACAGTCGCTACAAGGAGCCGCGCTTGGAGCAGTGGCACGCAAACCGCTGCGAGCCCTTTGGTGGGGAGTGGATTCCTGTGCCCCGAGTCCTCGAAGAGCCGCCATTTCGTGGTTTTGAAGGTTAGCCGGGAACTGGGGGACAAGAGATGGGCCACCCCATGCTGAACCGCACCCAGCAAGACGAAATAGTCCAGATGGCCAAGAACTTCTCCCGCCAGAAGGAGAAGGCCAGAACCCTAGCCCGAGGCGGGCAAATGACCCCAAAGATGCGGGCAGAGCTTTTAAAGCGGGCAGAGGACAAGCTCCGCGACTACCTCAAAGAACTCTAAAGGACGGATATGCGCAAAGGCATGGCACACATAGAAAGACTGGGCAGGAGCATCACCCCGGCCCGCGCCCAGCGCATGTGTCTGGAAAAGCGCCAATTCCCGACCAAAAACGAAGCACGGGACTTCAGTAAGCGTGGCGCTCGGAGGTACGGCAACTGCCCACAGGAGCCCTACAAGTGCGGCCTGTGCGGGAAATTCCATTTGGCAACTGTGAGGGATACAAAGAAATGAACCACCGCAACCAACGACGCAGAGACTGGTTTCGCATAATCCGCGACCTCATGGCCGCACGCATTTCGATGCACAAGATAGCCGTGCACTGCGGCCGGCGAGCAACCGGAACTGTCCAGCACTGGAGTGACGGCGGGGAGCCCAAGGACACAGACGCCCGCATTGTCCTGGCTCTTTACAAGAAGCACTGCCCCGAGCAGTACCTCAAGCACATGCAGGAATTCGACCCGGATGTCCTGAACATCGAAAAAACCACAGTGCTTGTGGAGCCTGATAGAGGCATCAGAGGGCGTCCGAGGCCGCGGCGGGTGGCTGTAACTCGCACGCCTGTTGGGTTGCAGGACGATATTTTTGAGAGAACGGCATGAATCGGGTGTTACGCGAAATCTCCAGGATGCTTGAGGCGGGCTATAACCGCCCCCTGCTGTTTGTGTTGACCCATTCGGATGCTAAAGACGCGAAGGAAGACATATTCAGGCTCTCACTTTTCCCGCGGTCTACCGACCCGGCGGCTCCTTCAGATGGCCAGTGGCGCATATTTGACGTTCCGGTTGTGGTCGCGGCAGTGCGCGCAAGCTATGCAGTTGGAGAGGATGGGGAAGGTCAGCCCATGATTCGGATGCTTGCACTATGAGCGCCAAGAAGACAGCGCAGCCCACGGTAAGCCAGTTCCGCGCATGGGCAGACGCCCCTGACAAAGCCGCAATCTCCGAGCTTTGTCAATTCATAGCAGAGGGCGGGCACCTCGCCGGATTCTGCAAAAGCAAGTCATTCGCATATGTAACGGTGCTGGACTGGATTCATGTGGATAAGACTGAAAGCGGCCGTTCCGAGATGTACGCGCACGCGCGCGAGGACCGGGCTGACGTGTTGGCGGATGAGATTATTGCCATTGCGGATGAAGAAGGCACGATGGTGAAGCGATCAAAGCACCAGCCAGGCGGCGATGAGGACGACGATTCGGAGGTTGAGGTGGTGTTTGACCCAACCGCGGTGCAGCGCAACAAACTCCGTGTAGACGCCCGCAAATGGGCTGCATCCAAGCTAAAACCCCGAAGCTACGGCGACAAGATGGCCGTGACTGATGGCGACGGCAAGCCGCTGAACACGCTCCCGCCCGTATTCAACATCACCATGAAAACCTGATGTCAGCCCAGTTTGACGTTGACTTCACCTCAAAGCAAAGCAGGGCGCTCCAGTCCATAGCCACGGAGATTCTGTACGGTGGCGCGGCCGGCGGCGGTAAGAGCTACTTCATGCGTGCGCTGGCCATCATCCTGTGCGGGCTGATTCCTGGCCTCAATGTCTACCTGTTCCGCCGCATCTATGAGGACTTGATAAAGAACCACATGGAAGGGCCGGGCGGGTTCCCAGTGATGCTGGCGCCGCTGGTGGTGTCGGGCCACGTCAAGATAGTTGACGACGAAATCAGGTTCTGGAACGGCTCGCGCATCTTCCTGTGTCATTGCCAGCTTGAAAAGCACCGGTTTAAGTACCAGGGCGCTGAGATTCACGTCCTTCTTATCGATGAGCTGACCATGTTCACCGAAACAATTTACCGCTTCCTGCGTGGTCGGCTTCGCGCGCCTGGTCTTGAAATACCCCAATGGGCTATTGAATTCTTCCGCGCCAAGTTCGGCGTGGAGCTACCCGCCAAGATCCCAATGGTGCTGAATGGTTCAAACCCCGGTAATGAGGGCCACGGCTGGGTTAAGGCTGCGTTTATCGACGGCGCAAAGGAGTTCGAGGTTCGGCGCATGGCGCCGGGTGAGGGTGGGATGCTCAGGCAGTACATCCCCGCGCGCCTGGAGGACAACCCGCACATAGACACGCAGGAATACGAGGGCAAATTGGCCGGACTGGGCAATAAAGAGCTGGTTAGAGCCATGCGCTACGGGGATTGGTCTATCGTGGCGGGCGCGTTCTTCGACAACATCAGCGAGGAAAAGCACAAGCTGCCCAGCTTCACCCCGCCAAAGCACTGGACACGCTTCCGGTCGCTGGACTGGGGTAGTGCCAGGCCTTTCTCGGTTGGCTGGTGGTGTATTGCTGAGGCTGAATGGGTGAAGACCTTCAAGGACGGCAAGGAGCGCATGCTCCCCGCTGGCGCCTTGGTGCGCTACCGTGAGTGGTACGGTGTCAAGTACAACGAGGAAGGCATGGTCAAGGCGAATGAAGGCCTGAGGTTGTCTGCTGAGGCGGTAGGCCGCGGCATTCTGGAGCGTGAGGCGGGAGAATCGATAGACGAGGGTATGAGCCGTGCCGACCCGTCCATGTGGAAAGAGGACGGCGGGCCTTCAAATGCCGAGCGGATGCTGAAATGTGACTCCAAAGACCCGTCAAAGATATGCGGCCCGCGCTTTGCCCCAGCTGATAACACCCGCGTGTCTGGCTGGCAGCAGATGTACTCACGCTTGGCTTGGGATGGCATAGATGACGGTGAGCCGATGCTCTACGTCACCGATGACTGCCACAACTGGTGGCGCACCGTCCCGCCGCTGCAGCACGATGAACACCGCGCCGAAGACGTGAACTCGGACATGGAAGACCACGCCGGGGATGACACGCGCTATGCCTGCATGGGCCGGCCTGTGTCCCGAGTTCAAAAGCCAAGGAAGCCGACAGGCCCCAAGCCCTGGACACTCGACTGGATCACGGCGCAGGAAAGCCGCTAATCATTCAAAAAACTTAGCGCCTGAAATTGCCCAATAGCGGCATGAGCATTTCAGCCGCTAATGTCGCTCCCAACTTTCTTTTGCGTAACAGCATTACGGCGGAGGAGCTTCGCCAATTGCAGGAGCCCGTCGCCTTGTTTGAGTACGAGGGCCGGGACAGCGACGGTCATCCGTTCTTTGTCTACACCGTAGCTGGATGGCTGAATGGCGTGAACATCGCCACCATGCAAGGTGGTGCCACTGTTGGCGGTCAGGTGATCGTCATTCCAATGGACACCCGCGAGGCTGCCGACCAGATGGTCGCAGACGGCCTCGCTACCACGCTGAACGCCCTCGACAAGGACGAAGAGGACACCCGAGAGGCTGTCAAGTCCTTGGAGCGCCTGCGGTCTGTGGGCGAGCAAGAGCGCTTCGACCAGGCCATCCGCCCCGACAAGAACGAAGACTTCGTAAACGACGCCGAGCGCATTCAGAAGCTGCGCGGCGACGACATCATTTTGACGGCTGGGCGCGTTGCTGTGCCTGACATCAAGAGCGTTTTCCCGGCTTTGCACTGAACAACCACAGGAGGCTCCATGCCTGAACTTGACGAAATCAAACTGCCAACGGACACCCTTATTCACATCGGCGGCATGCCTTTCGAGGTCAAAGCTGGCACGGTCATTTACGGCCGTGAGTCAAACCTAAAGCTGGCTCAAGGCGAAGGCATGGGCATCCATGGCGAGGGCCTAGGCGTCAACGGCGGCGGTTCGAGCTGCTGAACTGAGTTTCCCCTGGGCGGCACGGCCCTTTCACTTCGTGCCCGGATCGTAGGACCGGTTTCTACCCGGGCGAAGGCCCAAGGAGTTAATCATGGCTATCAAAGCACTTTCTATCGGTTCCGCCGGTTCTGCAGTCGGCATGCACCTCATCACGGGCGGCACCAATGCAACCCCCATCGTTGCGACCTTCGCCGCCAATAGCGGGCTGAAGACTGGCGACCGTGTTGCAATCTCCGGCATCACTGGCCTGACCGCCATGAATGGCGAATGGACGCTGGAAGCTGTGACGGCCACCACGTTCAAGCTCCTGGGTTCTGTCGGTAACGGCACCTACGGCGGCACGCCACGTTGCGCACTGATCTTCGACAAGACCCCACACATGGAAGACCATTCCATGTACTTGCAGACCTCGGGCAACCTGGTTGGCTCGATCCTGCTTGAGTCGTTCGGCTCTTACGCTGAGTTTGCCGCGGGCAACAACTCGCTGTCCGGCTCTGTGCTGCCTCCTGTGGTTGCTGGCGCCTCTACCGGCATCGTGACCAACACCACGGCCACCAGCGCAAGCACTTCCACCATCGCCAGCTCCACGATTGCCATTGCTGCGATCAACGAGGGCGCCGGCTTTGAAATCAAGCCCGCCAAGTACATGCGCTGCAGCGTGTCGGCTTACACGTCCGGCACTGGTGCTGGCGTCATCCTGGCCTAATCGATGCCAAAAGCGCGCGCCCCTGAGGCTGAGGTCCGGACTGTCTCTGACGAGGACAAGAAACTCGCCAAGGACTGGCTGGACAAGATCAAGGCCGCGCAAGAGCGCTCGAAAACGCAGTTCGCCCAATTTGAGGTGAACCGCAGGCTGCTGTCAGGCAAGGTGAAGGGTAACCGGGACGAAAAAGAAACCGTCCGGGCAAACCTTCACTACGCCAACATGGCAGCGATGCTGCCGCAGGTCTACGCCAAAGACCCAGAATTCGCGGTACGGCCTACCCTGGCGGTAGGGCCAGATCAAATGGACGCCGTTAAGCGCTTTGCCAAGGCTGGCGAGGCGATGCTCACAACCGTTCTGGTCAAGGGCAACGCAGGACAGCTCAAAAAGCAATGTAAAAAGGTTGTTCGGTCGAACTACACCACGAGCGTGGGCTGGCTGAAGTGCGCTTATCAGGAAGACCCAACCAAAGACCCGCTGATCGAAAACCGCGTCAAGGACACCCAGGACAACATCCTGCGCATTGAGACGCTGCTGCGCGACATTAAAAACCCCGAACTCATCAGCAACCACGAGCTTGAGCTGGCGAAGCTAAAACAGTCGATTGAGGGGTTGGAGACGCAGCAAGAGGTCAAAGTCGCCAAGGGCCTGGTTTTGGATTTCGTGCTGAGCGAGGACATTCTGGTTCTTGATAGAACCGTTCGGGCGATCACCGACTACCCGCGATCATCGGCCATGAGCCACCGTGTTTGGATGACAACCAGTCAGTACCAGACGCGTTTTAAATACCTACCCAAGGGTGCAAAGAAGTATTCAGAGCAGCCCGGACAGGGTAGCCAACCCCAGCAAACTGACGCCCCGAACCCTGCTGATTCGCTGCTGTGTGTGCATGAGGTCTGGGACCAGGACAGCAACCGAATTTTCTATGTCTGCGATGGCGAAGAGGGCTTTTGTGAGCCACCAAGCTCTCCCGACTGGACCGGCGAGCGCTGGTATCCATTCTTTCTCGTGGCCTTCAACGAGATTGACGGCAGCTTCTACCCGTTGTCGGACGTGGAGCTGACTGACAAGCTGGTGATTGAGTACAACCGCAACCGCGATGACCAGGTGCGCGACCGCAAGGCGTGTTTGCCGGTGAACGTGGTGCGCAAAGGTGGTGGACTGACCCCCGACGACGTGAAGCGTATCGCAAACCGCGAGGGCAGCGATGTCATCATGGTTGAAGGCGTGGGCGGGCAGCCACTGACGAACGACATGTTTGTAGGTCAGCTGGGCAAGATGGACGCCGCAGCCTATGACACCACATCAACCCGCTACGACATGGAGCGGATGCTTGGGGGTTCGGACTCCTCTACCGGGTCAATCACCAAGGCCAAGACGCTAGGTGAGGCTGAAATCCTCACGGCTGCTCTTCGCGGTCGCACCGATGAGCGCCGGGACACCATCGAGGACATGCTCAATGAGTTGGGTCCTTATGCCATCGAAATCATGTTGCGCAAGTACACGGCGCAGGAGGTCAAGGCGATTGCCGGGCCGGATGCCGAGTGGCCGCAGATGTCGATAGACGAGATTTTCAACATGGTCAGCGTAGAGGTCCGAGCAGGATCTACCGGCAAGCCCAACCAGGCGCAGGAGCAAGAGCGCTGGACCAAGTTGCTCCCCATCGTCAATGAGGCGGTCGCAAAGGTAGCTGAGTTGCGCTCAACCGGCCAAGAGGCGCTGGCTGAGGCGGTTATCGAACTCACCCGCGAAACCCTGCGCCGCTTTGATGAGCGCATTGACATCGAGCAGTTCCTCCCGAAGAAGCCAGAAGGCGAAGACGACCCAGCCATGCTGAAGCAACAGCTTGTCGCAGGCCAAGGCCAGCTCAAGGAGGTGATGAGCCAACTCAAAGACGCCACCACCAAGCTCGAAAAGGGCTATGTGCAAGCCGCGGCGCAAATTGCCACATCCGCAGACCCACAACTGGGCGCCCTGGCGTTCGGCGTGGTGCTTGGCGAGATTTCCCCTGATGCGCTGGCTTCCTTGCCGCGCCCACAACCAATGATTCCAGCCGAAGAAGAGCCATTAGAGCCCACCGGCATGGAGGCCCCAGTTTCCCAACCAACAGCAGACACAGTGCTGCAATAAAGCCATGAAATTCCGCCAAAAACTCTTTGCACGCCTGTACCGCGATCCTGAGCCCGGGGTAGATGGTTCGGGTGATTCCACAATCGATACTTCGGTTGACACTTCAGCCGCAAACACGGCAGCCGACACCGCGCCACCAGCGAACAGCATTGAAGGCGGCATGGCCGCAATGTTCCCTGTTGCCGCGCCTGAAGGTGAAACGGCTGAAGCAAAGGCCGAGCGCCTGCGCGATGCGGCCGGCCGCTTTGCGACAAAGACCGAGCCAGACCCAAAGGCTGCGGCAACTGACCCTAACGCCGTCAAGAAGCCCGTAGTTGACCCCAAAGACGCAACGGTCATGCCTGAGGGCCTCACACCAAAGGCTGCGGAGCGCTTTCAGACGCTGGCGAATACCAACAAGGAATTGACCGGGCGTCTGGAGCAGCTCACGGCAGTGGCCGGCGGCAATCCTGATGCCATCGCACCGATGTTGCAGAACGCCGCGGCCTTGCAGCAGACATTCCAGGAGCATGGCGTAACGCGTGAGCAGTTCACCCAGGCCACCCAGGCGATTGGACTATTGAACCGCGGCGACATCGCGGGCTTTCAATCGATGCTTGAGGACCAACTCCGGCAAATCTCGCTTGTGACTGGCAAGGCCCCCGGGCAAATTGACCCGTTGGCCGGCTTTCCCGACCTCCGGGAGCGCGTTGACGCCCTGCAAATCAGCGAGTCTGACGCCATTGAGCTGGCGCGCAATCGCACGGTGCAGAACAACCAGCAGCAAACACAGCAGCGGCAACAGCAGGACCGCCAGATTGAGCAGCAAAGCCAGCAAGCCATCCATGGCGGCCAGGTCGCCGTTGACCGGTTTTGCAAATCACGTATGACCTCGGATCTGGACTACGCAAAGATTGAGCCGCTCTTGCTCAAAGAGGTTCAGGGCGGCTTGTTGGAGGGTATTCCTCCGCAGCGCTGGGCAGCAATCATCGAAAAAACTTACAACCTCATCAAGCAAACTGCAGGCTCAGTTCGCACGCAAACCACTGGTGGTAGCGGCGGCGGGGTGCTTCGGCCCAGTGGCGGCGATGCTGTAAAAGGCAAGCCGCAAAGTGGGTTCGAGGCCATGTTCGGTACACCAGCTCCGGCGGGATACCGGGAGTAAGGGGATTCTCCACCCCCAGGCGTTAGGCCCACTCGCCACGGGCAGAGATTTCACTGTTAGTTGGATGTGAGCGTGATTCATCCCGCGCAAATGTACGTAGTAGCCCGTCGTCGGGGCGTGTGTTCAAACATTTGCAAGGAAATATCATGCCATTCACCGCACAAGAAATTATCGACGCCGGCAAGATCGGCCTCGATTACTTTCTGGCCAACGACCCAGTTGACCAGATCAAAGTCGAGCGCCCGCTGCTGAAAAAGCTGCGCGCGAAGCAAAAAGACGCCCCCGGCGGCAAGCAGTTCATCGTCGTGCAACTCCGCACGAACTATGGCTCGAACTTCCAGTGGTACAACGGCTCCGCTGTTGTTTCCTACAACCGTCGCGTGAGCAACGAGCAGGCTAGCTACGCATGGCGCTCCTGCCATGACGGTCTGGCACTGGACGAGGACCGCCTGGCGCAAAACGGCATCACCATGACCGACGACAGCGGCCCGACCACGGCCAGCGACGCGGAAAAGATGCAGTTGACCAACCTGTTCAAAGAGCAGACTGCCATCCTGAAGCTGGGCTTTGAGGAGCAATTCAGCTATGCGCTGCACGTTGACGGCGCCCAATCCACCGATGCAATCGTGGGCCTGGACGCTCTGGTGTCCTCGACCCCAACGTCTGGTGTGGTGGGCGGTATCGACCGCTCTGTAGCTGGCAATGCCTACTGGCGCAACAACGTCGCCACGGGCCTGACCAGCACGACCACGACCGGCACCATCTTGAACCAGATGGAAATCGCATGGCGCAATTGCATGCGTAACGGCGGCCGCCCTGACTTCATCCTGGCCGGCTCCACCTACATCGACGGTTACCGCAACTTCCTGACCAATACCTACGGTCGCATGGACTACGGCCCAGGCGGCTTCAAGCGTGTTGGCGGCGGCACCGAAGTGATGACCTTCCAAGGTGTTGATGTCGAGTGGTCGCCTGAATTCCAGGCGCTGGATGCGCTGTATGCGCCTTCCATCCTCTGGGAAAAGCGCTGCTACTTCCTGAACACCTCGACCATCACGCTCATGCCTCTGTCTGGCCACGACCAGAAGACCCGCAAGCCGCCTCGCGCCTATGACCGGTACGAGTACTACTGGGGTCTGACCTGGAAGGGCGCATTGACCATGAACCGGGCCAATGCAAACGCCTTCCTGTCGCTGACGTAAAGCGCAAAGCGGGCTGCCACCCGCTGTTTCTCGCAGTTGTCTCCAGTTCTGGCATGGCGGTGTCAGAGCCTTTTGGGTCGGGGCAACCCGGCCCCTTTTTGAAGCATAAAAAAGGATTCATCATGGCTCGCTACCCCGCTAAGGCAAATCTCCCCGAATCATCGCCCGAACAGTCTGCAAAGCAGCTCTCGCGCCGTATTCACATCATCGTCAAGCGCGACATTACGTCCGCGGCTTCGACCACTATCTGGCAGCACGAAAAGCCCATTCTTGAGGCGATCTTCGGTGAAGACACCATTCAGGAAATCCCGGCCGAAACGCTGAACGAAGGCTACACCGACACGGTGCGCCCGGACCTCCTGATCCACAACAAGACCCAGGACAAGATCGCCAAGCCATCGGATTCGCAGGGCATGGGCTTTGTGTTCATCGGCAATGCCGAATCTGAATACCACCGCGTGGCCAAGATCTACGCCAAGCTCGAAGACGAAAAGCGCCCGACTGTTGAGGTGCTGTATGGACGCTTTCAAGAAGGCCGCTTCGCTCGGCTGCTGGGTGAGCCCGAGCTGTCCGACCTGCCGAACGCCCAACTCCGCGCCCTGATCCTGGACTACGGTTACGCGCCGATTCCTCACAAGGATGCCAGCGCCGACGAGAAGAACGCCGTCTACAAGCAGCGGCAAGACCTCGTTACGGCTGACCATGCAACCCTCGTCGCCCTGGCTGAAGAAGTCGGCGTCCAAATCGGTTAACCGGGAGAACCTCATGCTCATCATGATTCAAAAAGACGCGGCCACGCAAATCTCTAAAGAGGTGGAAACCCTGGAGGACGCGCAAGTGTTCGCCAACAACGGTTTTCACGTTGCCGTGGCACAGGAAGACGGCAGCTTCAAGCCTTTGACCGATGTCCTGGCTGAAGAGCCGGCGGAAGTCGAAGCGGCACCAGCACCAAAGAAGCCTGCGGCTAAGAAGAAGTAAGCCGTGGCTTACCGCACCCTCGAAACACTGCGCACAGAGCTACTTGCCCGTCTGGGCATGGCTGGCATGGGTGCGTCTGGGGGTGCGAACCTGACCAGCATTGATTCATTCCTGCGCAACGGTCAGGCCCAGCTCTACCGGATGCAGGATTGGCGCCACCTGACCGACTATCAGGACAAGACTCTGGGGCAGGCCCAGAACCTGCTTGATTACCCAAACGCGGGCGTCATGACCGGCAGAAGCTGTGCGCGCGATCAGCGCATCCTGAAGGTGGAAACCATCTACAGCGGGCAGTATCTGCAGCTCAGAGAGGGCATCACCACTGACATGTGGTCAACGATGGAAACGCAGGCCCAGCCCATCCGCTACGAGCGGTATGCGCAGATGCTGATCTATCCCAAGGCGAACCAGGTCTACACCGTGCGCGTGTGGTTTGTGGCCGACCTCGACCCATTCACCGAAGACGACGACACGGCCACGCTGGACGACGAAATGATCCTGCTGCATGCCTTGGCCAACGCAAAGGCGCATTACCGGCAGCCGGACGCCCCGACCTACCAGGGCCAATTAAACACTCTGCTCGGCACATTGCGCGGGCAGTCCTTCGGGGAAAACGGTGTGTATCGCCGCGGTGACTCGCCGGCCCCCATGAGAAAACCCGCAGTAGTAGGAAGGGACGTACCGTAATGGGACCAACTAGCATGAATAGCGCGAAGCAATCGCCACTCGGTAGCGGACTGGCCCAGCAGGGCGCACGCACTTTGCAGGGCCTGCCGTACCAGCGCCACGTCGCCGAAGCCAAGGCAATGGGACAAGCGCCCATGAGCCCTGAGCAGTTTCTGACGCAATCGGGGGGCTGATGCCCGCCATCACCTATAACGAGTTCTCAGGAGGCCTGGACCGGCGCCTGAGCATCAACAGCCAAGACCCGAATAAGTTGTGGGCGCTGCAGAACGCCTATATCACGCTCGGCAAGCGCATTAAAAAGCGCCCCGGGCTTCGTCGCGTTGCCACAGGCCTGACGGGTTCCTTTGGCCTTGAGTCGGTCAGCGGCTCTCTCAAGGTGTTTTGTGACACGACTGCGGTGTTTGTGCCGCCGGTAGTGGCCGGGCTGACCATCGACAGAGTGAATCTTGACATCCCCCCGGCGGGGTCAACGCTGGATAGGGTCTATTACGCCGATCTGTTTCAGGGCTTCCTGTATGTGGTCGCGCGTTACGCCTCGGGATACCTCAAACACCACTATGTAGACGGCAAAACCGCAACAGTCACCATTAGCAACGCAACACCCGCGGTAGTGACCTGGGCTGCGCATGGCCTTACGGTCGGCTCTGAAGTGAAATTCAGCACTACCAGTGGATTGCCCAACCCCCTGGTGGCAGGAACGACCTACTACATCATTGCGGCCGGCTTCTTGCCTGGCTCTTTCCAGATTTCCGCCACTTTGGGCGGCGCTGCGATCAATACGACTACTGCAGGTTCTGGCGTCCATACGGGAACGACGCAAACCTATATCAGCGACCCAAATTGTCCGCACACCAACGGCGTGACCAAGGCGGCGAGCAGGGTGTTTGCGCCGTCCGCAGAGAACGCGCGCTATACCGCGGCCGGTAACGCACGGGACTGGACAACCGCAAGCGATGCGGGGTTCCTTCCGGCTGGACTGCAGCAAGACACCAAGGGCCTGGTTCAAGCGCTGGGCACGTTTCAAGATAGCTTGGTGGTCTACTTTGACGACAGCGCGCAAATATGGACCGTGGCCGTTGACCCTACGGCAAACCAGATCAGCAAGCGGCTGTACGGCGTAGGAACTAAAGCGCCTATCTCAATCGCGTCATTCTTCAATGACCTGGTGTTTCTTTCTCCGTTCGGCTTCCGTTCCATGACCGTGCAGGCCCAGACCAATCGAATTGATGACTCCGATGTGGGCGTTCCTGTCGATCCTCTGGTGAAGCCCGACATTGCCTCGGTAGCCGCTACGACAGACCCCGAGGAAATCATGGGTGTTTGGATTGCGGAGTTCGGGCAGTACTGGGCGGTGATGGATCTGGGGGCCAACTCCAAGATATGGGTGTACACCTTCAGCCGAAGCTCGAAAATCGCCTGCTGGTCTGAATACACCTTCCCGATTGAAATCAAAGCCATTGCCACTTTGGCTGGCAAGGTCTACTTGCGCGGTGCAGACATTCTCTATGAGGTGGACCCGCTCCAATACACCGATGATGGGACGCTGATTGACGTTGAAGTCCAGATGGCGTTTCAGGACGCAAAGAGCCCTGGAGTTGCAAAGCAGGTCTATGGCTCGGACTTCGTTACGGAGGGTTCGCCTTCTGTTTCGTACTTGTACGACCCGCGCGACACTAGCAAAGAGTCCATCCCCATGGTAATTCCGGGAGACACCCGACCGGGCGATGTCATGCCCGTGGAAATCGTTGCGCCGGCCTTGGCCCCGGTGTTTCGGCACTCACTGGATGAGGCGATGAGTATTGACGCCATCACTCTTTATTTCAACTCGCTCGGCACGGTGTAAGAATGGAAATGCGCTCCCTAAGCCTGGTTGCTGCGGTGAGCGTAGCAACGCGCATGAGGGAAATGGACTGGGAATGCCTGCGCGCCGTAACCACGATAGAGAGCCCGGAGATTTTCGGGCTGAATCGCTGGCAAACAGACGGGGCAGCATGGGCGCTTTTCAACGACTTTGATGAGCCCGTTGCCATTGGTGGGCTCAGTCAGTCGGTCCCGTGGTGTGCCACTGCCTGGATGGTCGCCACTGACTCAATGGACACAGCATCATGGAAAAAACTTGTCAGGCACAGCCGTACAGTCTTTCGTAACGCTGCAAAGACGATCCCGCGCATCGAAGCCCAGATTCTGGGCACTTGGACGGAAGCGGAGAAGTTCGCCAAGCACCTGAGATTCGAGTTTGAGGGCGTCCGCCGACGCGCAGGCCGGGAAGGCCGGGACATTCTTACCTACGTCTATCAGGGGAACTCATGAACATCACGCCAATTGGCCTTGACCTCAACACTGGCGGCGCTTCTACTGAAGTCGTCCTTTCTGCCGCGTCTGCGCAGGGCCCGGTCGTCACCCTCCCAACCAATCACCCGCCCGGGGTGCCTGTCAAATGCTGGATCACCACGGACGTGGTTTGCTGGATTCGCAAAGGGTCAAACCCCGTTGCCGTGAGCGGGACGGATCAGAAGCTGGCTGTCGGTTCGTGGCGTGTCGAGTTGCTTGTTGGTGAACGCATCGCGGCTATTGCGGGCGGCGCTGGCACTCTCAACTTCACCCAAAATTCCTAAGGAGCGAATATGGGCGGCGATGGCGGTGATAACGGCGCACAAGCGCGGCAACAAGCAACGGAGCAGAACAAGCAGCAGGCGCGTGACCGGCTGAATGCTCAGTTCGGCATTGGCGAGCCCGCGGCAGTTATCGACCGTTCAAAATATACGATCAAGGGCACCCCATCAACTGAGGGTGGATGGGAAACCGACGGCGGTAGTACTGATTGGAAGCGGTGGGTGCCAACTACTGAAGCCGGGCCGGATCAATTCGACCAGGCCGGTTATGACGCCGAAGCCGCGACCTTCACCGGAAACAAGGCTGCGCGCGATACCCTGTACAACACTGTGCGTGAAAACAGCTTTAACGCTGGCAAGCGTGGTCTTGACGAGGGCCGCGACGAAGCTGCGCGCAAACTCAAGTTTGAATTGTTTGCCAAGGGCCTGAATGGTGGATCTGAGGACATCAACCAGAACGCCCTCCTTGGCCGCACCTACCAGCAGGGTCTTCTCGATCTTGGCGGTAAAGCGGACGCGGCAAAAGCCTCTTTCCGTGGAAACGACGAATCCACGCGGCTGGGCCTGCTGCAATCTATTGATGCCGGCATGGATCAGGGGTCTGCCCTGAGTTCGGCTATCCAGCAAATGCAGGTCAATGGCGACAAGGCCGCAGCGGAGGCGCAAGGAACGTCGCTGGGCGATCTGTTTGCAAACACCGGCCTGATTTACAACAAGAGCCAAGCTGCTCAAGGCAAACAAGCCGGCGCCGAGTGGTGGAATAACTACAACCCCGCGGGCGGGCGTAGCTCCAAGACTTCTACCGGCATGATTACGGGGGTCCAATAATGGGGCCGCAAATGATCCCGATGGTTATTGCGCTGGCAGGGACAGCGGCGCAGATGAGCGCGCAGGCGGATGAGCGCGATGAACGGCGCAAGACCCTGAACAATCAGCTTGAGCGCGACGAAACCGCGACGAAAAAATCCATTGATCTGGTGCAAAAGGAGGGCCAGAACTACGGTATGGACGAACGCCTGGCCGCCATGAAAGCTCAAGAGGAGCAAGGTTTTGGACAGACTCAGGCCGATATGCAGGGGGCTGGTGGCGCCACGGTGAACACGGCCGGCGATGCTGGCAACGTCAGCGAGGACTTCATTAAGGGCAAGGCTGAACGCGCAGTGACTGAAGGCACCCGGCTTACGTCTATCGCCCGTGAAGCCGCCAAAACCCGCGCGCCGGGATCTTTGATGAACGAGGATGCACTTCGCCGCGCAGGAATGGCCGGAGGGCTCCAAAGCCTTTGGGGTACTACCTCGAACATGGCGCGCGCCACGGGAAATGATGCCGCCGCGGTACAGGCCCCGGCATATGGCGCGCTTGGCTCCATCGCTTCATCTATTGCCCCGGCTATGGGTAGTGGTGCCGGGTCTGGCGTTAGCTGGGACGCTGATGGCTCCTATGGTCGTAAATATGCCCGCGGCATTGGGATGTAAACATGGCCACCTTTAGCGCGGCAGCTTTCAAGAACGCAGCTCCTGGCCTTGGCGCGCTTGCCCAAGCCATCGGCGGAGGTCCTGGCGGGGCCTATGAGTCGGCAAGGGCGGGTGAAATCAATCTGCAGTCGAAGCTCGCACCGGCACTCGCGGCGACTCAGGCCAGCGAAGCAACCGCGCGCCTGAACTCGGCTAAAGCCACGGGGGCAGAGGAGCAAAACGCATTGGGCCGGCCAGAAGCGCTGCGCCGCAATGCAATGTCTTCCTATGGCATCCCTTTGGAAGAAGAAGGGGCTGTCAATAACTATTTTCAGACCGGTGAGCTGGGCGGGAAGTATGCCGCGCCAATTGATGGTGTCGGCCCGGTAGCTCCGGCCCCGGATTGGTCTAAAAATCTCGGTGATGTGGCCCGCGCGATCAGTGGCGTGCAAACAGCCCTGACTATCGGCGACAAGAGCAGTGAAAACATCGCCAAGGCTGGTGCAATCAACCGTGAAAGCCGCCTTTCAGACGCGATCATTGCAGGCACGGCAAACCGCAACGCGGTCGGCGGCGCTCAGGCGGCAGTCGCAGGCAAAGACCTGTACAACCGCGATGCAACCGGCTCAGTGCTAGATCAATTCACGGGCGCGCTGGACACGTCTAACCCGCTGGCGACCTCGACAATCAACCTGCGTAAAGAGCAGGCCGGCGCACAGAAGGCCAATGCTGCGCAAAGCTACGCATCGGCTGGCAACAGCAATGCGTCAGCCGCGAAGACGCGCCAAGACATGGGCCGCGGCGTACTGGTTCAAACGGCCGATGGACCGGTGTTCGCCAACCCGCGTGATGGCACGGGCATTCCTGTGATGATTAACGGCGCCCCGGCAAAGCCTGCGAAAGGCAAGGGCGCTGTCGCTATGTCTTCGGTGCTTCAAAAGGAACTCATCGAGGCTGATGACATCGCCAATACAGCCACTCAGACGGCGGCGACTCTCAGGAAGGCCCTGGACCTCAACAAAAAGGCCTATGAAGGCTATGGTGCATTGATGCGCGCTCGGGTTACGAGCAACTTCAAAGACTCTGACAGCGCTAACGCCACCATCGACTTGAACAACATGATTGGCGAACAGGCGCTGAGCGGCATGAAAGCCCTCTTTGGCGGGAACCCAACCGAGGGCGAGCGCGCTATTCTGTTGGACTTGCAAGCATCCGCAGACAAAACGCCTGCTCAGCGCAAATCCATCATTGACCGCGGCATTGCAGCCGCAGAACGCCGTGCGGGACTCAGCAAGGAGCGCGCGAAGGCGATTCGCTCCGGCTCGTATCTGAGCGAGGAGGCTGACCCCGCAGAGGCGACCATCCCTAAATCCATTGTTGTGGACTACTGATATGCCATACAGCATCACCACAAAAGACGGCATCACGATCAACAACATCCCAGACGATGTGCCGCAGGATTCGCCTGACCTTAAAGCGCGGGTGGCGCGCGCTCGCGCGGAGGGTGGGGGCAAGCCGGCCGCTGTCGCTCCGCCTCCCATGCAAGCTGGCGCGGATGACCCAGGCTCGATGATGGCGGCATTAATTGGCGCGGGCCGCACAACAGACCAAATCATTGACGGCATGAAGCAGCTCGGCTTCAACCTGACCGGAAATCGTGAGGCGCTGGACAAGCTCGCAACCGAACAGGGCGAAAAAGCCGGGCTGTACAAACCATTGCAGGAGCAGCACTCTATTGCCACCGCGATAGGTGAGGCGGCGCCGGGTCTGGTAATTCCCGTGGGCGGTGCTGTGGGCGTAGGCGCGAATGTCGCACGCCTTGCCGCGGCAGGTGCATTGCCTGGCGTTCTGGAATATGGAAGTGCTGGAGAGCGCGCAGGTCGTGCCGCTGTTGGCGGGGCATCTGGTGTCGTTGGCGGGGTAGTGGCTCCCGCGGCGGGGCGGGCCGTGGCAAAGGCGGTCCCGGCTATCGGTCGTACCGCAAAAGCAATCGCGGAGCCGTTGTACGCAGGCGGGCGCGCAGCCATTGCTGGGCGTACTTTGACCCGTGCAGCCGGTGATTCGGCCCAGGACGTTATTCCGCGCATGGCCAATGCAACACAGCTTGTAGTTGGCTCCGCTCCAACTGCGGGGCAAGTGGCTGAAAACGGCGGTATTGCCGCCCTTGAGCGGGCAATTGCATCAAAAAATCCAGCCGACTTCGGGGTGCGAGGAATGGAGCAGGCAGCGGCGCGCACCGCGGCGCTTCGAGGGATTGCCGGTGATGACGTTGGCCGGGCAGCAGCCGTTGCAGCCCGCAAATCCACGAGTGCACCGCTTTATAACGCCGCGGCAGCACAGGAAGTACCTGTTGACAAGGCGCTGAGTGATTTACTGGGCCGTCCATCCGTACAGAAGGCTTTCGCTCGCGCCGAGAAGATCGCCCAGGAAGAGGGGCGCGCTTTCGGGTTCGCACCATCAAAGAGAGTTCCCGATTCCGCAATTCTTGATGCTTCCGGCGCGCCAATGACGGCTGGCTATGAAATCCCCGGCAAGGTGAGCGGGCAGACATTGCAAGACTTGAAGATGGGTATGGACGCATTGCTGAAAGACCCGACCAGCGGAATTGCTGGCAAAGAGGCCGACCTGGTGGCCGCCACCCGCGGGCAGTTGATGAACTGGATGGAGGGCCGCATTGGTGGGTTGAAGGACGCGCGCACTACCTACCGCGACCTTTCAAAGCCCATTAACCAGATGGACATCGGAAAGAACCTGCTAGACAAGCTCGAGCCGGCGCTGAACGATTACGGCGGCCTTGCCAAGGAGACGGGCGCAAAGTACGCGCTTGGTCTGCGCAACGCAGATCAAACGGCTCGCCAGGCAACCGGCTTCAAGGGTGCTGGCATGGCCGACATCATGGAGCCGCAACAAATGCAGGTTCTGGAGGGCATCGCAGGTGACTTGGCGCGAAAGGCCAATGCTCAGGAGCTGGGGAAAACAGCGGGTTCCAACACATTCCAGAACTTCGCAATGGACAACATCGCATCACAGTCGGGCTCGCCCGGAGTGGTGGGCGGCATCCTGAATGCTCCCGGCGTAGGGAGGGTCTCCAAATTCCTCTATGCAAAACCAGAGGAAGAGATTCAATCGTTGATTGCTAAATCTATCCTTGACCCGCAATTCGGCGCCGGGCTCATGCAGAAGCACGCGGCGACCATGGCGGCTCCGAATTCGTTCAAAGATGTGCTATTTGCGAATCCTGCGCGCGCTACCCAACTTCTCGGGGGTGGGGCGGGTATGGCGGCGGGTAATCTTTTCGCGCAGTAAGGCGAACTTGAGCCGGATCTTGGGGTAGACGTTGCGCTGCACCCAGCCATCAACGATATTCACGCCCAACCAGAAAACGCAGCCAATGGCGACTACTAGGCCAGTCGCTATGGCGCGCAAAACATCGTGGTCTAAATCCATGCATCAATATAACCGATTCATGGAAAAAACTTAAGAGGCTAAAAAGCCCAATAGGGGTATGGCCCAACCAACTCCATACGCCCCAACCTCCAATTTCGCGGAGGACGAGAGATCGAATGCCGGAGGGCGCTCGACGGTCAGAACCGACCGCGTTGATGCTGAATTCGAGGCCATCGAAACAACCACCAGTGAGATTTTGACCAACCTCGCCATCATCCAACGCGATGACGGCAAGCTGGCCGATGGGCTGGTGGAGTATTACAACCTAAGCGCCGCCGCACGCGCTGCGCTACAGGCCACCAAATGGACCTCCCGCGGCCTTTGGGCTACAGCTACGGCCTATGTCGTCAATGACATGGTTGACGTGAACGGGTCGGCCTACATCTGCGCCATCGCCCACACATCCGGAGTGTTTGCCGCTGACTACGCGGCTGGCAAATGGCAGATTTTCGTAACTGCTAACAGTGCAGGCGGACAAGCATTCACCCCTACGGCCACCATCGTGGCAACCAACACCCAGGCCGCAATTGAGGAGGTTGATACCAAGCTCCGCGCCGCCTCCTTGCCAGTCCTTTCCGCTCTTTATGGAGGCATCTAATGTCCGCAACCCCCTCATTCATTACCACGCCAAAAACCCCGGCCGTTGCCTTTGCTAACGCTGATGGCACGGCTTACAAGACCGTGCTTGCTGCTGGGTCGAACGGGTCACGAGTCGATACTCTTTTTGGAAGCAACACCGATACCGCTGTAACGACCGTGGTGCAACTTGCGCTCACCAAGTCGGCAGTGGATTACGTGATCGGCGAAGTTTCGATTCCAGCCAACGCGGGCACAAACGGCGTTGTCAAGTCGGTCGCGATGCTTAATCCGACTGATATTCCAGGCCTGACCTATACCGAGAACGGCGCGATCTACCTGGAGACTGGCGTATCGCTGCGCGCCCGGTGCAAGGTAGCCGTCGCCGGGGTGTTCGCGGTGCAGATTTGCGGCGTAGCCGGGGACTATTGAGATGCTGCCGGGGCTCGATGCTTCCCCGTTGAAGCGGGAATTCAAAAAACTGGTCAAGCGCGCTCTTGCGGCTTTCACAACCGCCGAGAACACCGCGCTTCGCATTTCGCTGGGTGCGGTCACGGCATCAGAGGTCTCCAGTACCGGCAACCTGCTCATCAATGGTAATTTCAACATCAATCAGCGCGTCTATGTGAGTGGTGTTGCGACGGTTGGGGCCAACCAATACACACTTGACCGCTGGCGTGTTGTGACCTCAGGGCAGAGCCTAACTTTTGCAGCCTCAGGCAATGGCAATCTCGTAACCGCTCCAGCCGGCGGGATTGAGCAAGTGATAGAAGGCGCAAGCATCGGACTCGCTCCAGCGGTAATCAACTGGGTCGGCACGGCGACGTGCACAGTTGATGGAGTTGCAAAAACGAAGGGTGCTGCCGTCACTCTTGTGCCTGGAACCAATTGCACGGTGAAATTCACGAGCGGCACGGTTAGCCAGGCGCAGCTTGAATATGGGACAACTGCAACGTCATTCCAATTTAGGCAAATCAGCGATGAGTTGGCGCTGTGCCAGCGTTACTACGAGACGGTAGAGATGGGCTTGGTGGTGAACGGCTCCCCCATCGTAGCTATGTCCAATAACTATATCGTACCGAAAAGGGCTGTTCCGACTTTGGCTCGCCTTGGCAACGGTCTCGCCGGTGCCACCGCGCCGACAACTCTCACCACCACGGCCACCGGTTATTACTTCGAGCGCGCAGCTGCCAACGCTGGCGGCCTTTACAGCGTAACCGCAGAACTCTAACCGCGACATTAGGACGCATCGCATGAACGCTTTGAAATCTTTGCTGTTGTCTGCGGCGCTTGCGGCATCGGCGGTATTTGCACAGCCGGTCACACTGGACGCGACCGTAACCTTCCCCGGTGGTCTGCCAATCGGCTTAACAGGCCCGGCAGGCCCCACGGGTCCGCAGGGTATCCAGGGCATCCAAGGCATCCAGGGCGCAACCGGACCACAAGGCCCCGCAGGATCTGGCGGCGGCTCCGGCTATTCACAGCGACCCGCAATCTTCGCACCAGCTGCAAACGAATCGGCATTCAAGAAGGGCAGTGGAAACACCGTCTATTTCAAAGCCGGCGCACAGCTGGAAATCGGCGGCGTTCTCTGCGCCCCAACGTCTGACCAGGCGGTAACCGGAGCAACTCTCGTTGCGGGGGCTGATTACCGCATCGTTGCTAAAACGGACTGCTCTACCCAATACATCACCTATAGCGATTCCATCCCGAGTGGTGGCGTGGTTGTTGGTGGATTCCACCACCTCATCGGTGCCCCAGCGACCGACCTAAGCACGGGCGGCAACACGACGCCAACCGTCCTTGAGTGGTCAATCTGGGATCTCAGCTTCCGCCCGAAGTGCGACCCTCGCGGCATGACGCGGGTAGGCAATGCCGGGTTCTGGATTGATATTTACTTCCAAGGCAACAGCTCTATCGCTGATGGCGTCAGCCGCAACAACGACACAATCCTGACGGGCTCTAATCCACCTCGCAGGCCGACAGACTACGGGGGCAACGGTTCCGCCAACTTCAGCACTATGAACTGGTGGGAGTCAAACGAACATCTGCGCCAGTGGGGTAAGAGACTCCCCGCCTATGAAGAGGTGGTGTTAGCCGCCTTCGGAACAAACGAGGGGGCAGGGCGCGGCAATCATCCGGTGAAAACGGGCTTTGCGACATACAACTCAGCGACCTCAAGCAGCGACCCGAACTTCACCAGCAAGTGGGGGCTGATTCAGGTTACCGGCGTTCTGTGGCACTGGACCTCTACGTTTTCGGCCTGGCAAGGAACGGCAACCTCGAACGCTTGGGGCTGGGAGGCTTACAACAACACGGGTGGCCGCGGTAAATCCATCATGCAAACGGATCGCAACGCGACTGTGTTGCTGTTTGGCGCAAGCAATGTTTACACCAGCTCTGGCAGTCCTACCGGCGCCACTGGTGTAGCGGGTTCTCGCTCCATGGAGACGATTGAGACGCCTTGGGACAACAGCAGCAACATCGCTATTCGGGGTGTTTGCGACCACATCAGCCGGTAGGGGGTGAGTGTGAATCAAGCACAACAACAGGCAGTTGAAACCACTGTGGACGCAACTCTTGCAGCGGTGGGTAGCAAGGTGACATGGACGGGCGCAGGGGCTGCGGTTGCTGGCTTCTTCACGTCATCGGGATTCGGGGTGCTGATCGGCGCAATTATCGGCGTGGTTGGCCTTTTTATCCAGTGGCACTACCGCAGAAAGCAGGACCGCAGGGAAGAGGCGGCAGACCGCAGAGCCCAGGTGGAACACGAAAGAAGGATGGCAGACAAATGAAAACCTTATTGATCGCGATTTTCATGCTGACCGGCTGCGCCACTGGCGTAACGATGGACAAAGACGAAGAGGCCGCATGCAAGGCTGAAGGTTGTACGGCGTGGACCGTCAAAGAGCTGTCGATGCTGGCGCGAAAATTCTACAGCGAAGGCTACAAGGCCGGGGTGAATTCGCTATGAACTTCGATGCTGCATTTGATCGACTCATTGGCCATGAGGGCGTATTCAGCGACGACTTCAAAGACCCGGGTAATTGGACTGGTGGCCGCGTCAACGTTGGCGAGCTGAAGGGTACAAAGTACGGCATTGCAGCGAACACCTATGGCGACATCGATATCAAAGGCCTGACGCTGGAAGGCGCTAAGGCCATCTATTACCGTGACTGGTGGCTCAAGATCGGCGCGGATGAATTGCCATCCCCGGTGGTCTATCAGATGTGGGACTTTGCCGTAAACGCCGGCATGGGGAAGGCGCGGGAGGCGCTCCAGTACGCCGCTGGCGTGGCGCAAGACGGAAAGATTGGCCCGCTCACCATCGCTGCCGTCAAGCGGACGGAGCTTAACGACCTCCTGCTGAAGTTCAACTCCTTCCGTTTGCGCTTCTATACATCCCTCAGCACCTGGCCGACTTATGGCAAGGGCTGGACCAATCGCGTAGCTGGTCAACTCGATTACGCAGCACAGGACAATTGATATGGACTGGACAAAAATCATCTCAACCGTCGCCCCGTGGATCGGGACTGCTATTGGTGGCCCATTGGGCGGCATGGCGGTAGAAGCTGCCGCAAACGCCCTGGGGCTGTCCGACAAGACCATGGAGGCCGTCAAGGGTGCGGTGATGGGTGCAAGCCCGGAAACCCTGCTTGCGCTCAAAGAGGCCGACCAGCGGTTTTCCCTGCAAATGCAGGCCTTGGGCTTTCAGAGCGTCAAGGATCTGGAATCCATCGCCGCCGCAGACCGCGACAGCGCCCGCAAGATGCAGATGGAAAACAAGTCGTTCATGCCTGCGGTCATCACGGCGGGCGTGTTGTCATCCTTTGCCGGCACGCTGGTGGCGTTGTTGTTCGTCCCCATCCCTGATGCAAACCGCGACCTCATCATTTACATGATCGGCCAGCTCAGCGGGTTTGCAGGTAGTGCCGTGGCCTTCTGGCTGGGGACCACTCGCCAGAGCGAAGAGAAGACCCGGATGCTTGCCGCCGCGCCTGCCAAATAGTCACTTCTTCGACCTATCGCGCAGCCACTGGATAAACGCCAGCCCGGCCGCTCCGATAAACACCCCCAAAGCCACAAGTTGCCACCAAGGCAAAGTGCTTAAATCTCGCATGGCAAACTCCAAAAGTTAGCCTTTCAAGATACTCCTCACGGGCAGTGAGCGGGGGTAACTAATACCCTATTGCGCCGGTGATCTGACCGGAGTATTCGCGGGCGCGAGGTGCTTGAGCATCCATTCCGCCGCCTCTGCATAGGCCCCTTCTGGCGTGCGATGCTCGACTGCTGGTCTGACGTGCAGCTCGAACACTGACGGCACGCCTTTGGACTCTGCCGCCTTGAGCATCAACTGGCTGAAATCAATCGCCTCCTGAGTGCCTACCCGGGCGTCTGCTGTGCCGATGGTCAGCCAAATAGGGGTCTGGTACAGCTTCGCGGCGAACTTCGATTGACTCGCTGCTGTGAACTTCTGCGCACCGGCTTTCGTCGGGATGAACTCAGACAGCACCGCCAGATTGGTGACGGGCGAGAAAAGCGCTACAGCCTTGATTCGCTTGTCAGAAGCCGCCAGGTGCAGGCCAAGAAACCCGCCCCGCGAAGTTCCAAACACCCCGACGCGCTCTCGGTCAACAGCGCCATCTTTCGCCAGCTTGTCCAGCACGACATTTGCCCGGCGAACAAAATCCCCCGTGAAGTCCTTCTTTGCCGCCAGGCTCTGCGCCCAGTACACCATGGAGCGCGCCTTGGATGCCGGCAAATCCTCGCCCTCGGCTGGGCTGTCAATGGTCAGGCACAGCACGCGCTTGCACAGAATCTCGACTGCTTTTGCCTGTGGCGGGTCGCTGATGTTGTATTCGAGCTGACCACCGAGAAACAGAACCACTGGCATGGGCTTCTTGGGCATTGCGCCTATCCAGCCGTAGCGGTAGCCCTCGGGGGTTTTGGCCTGCTGTAGAGGCTCTGGAGCGGCTATGGCGTGCAGTGACAGCCAAAGAGCGGCGAGGATGAGGAGACGCATGCCGCGTAGTTTACGGCGTCTTGTGCCTCACCTGAATCAGGCGGATAATCAAGTCTTCCTGAAGGAATGCCATGAGCCCAGCCAAGATTGATCCTCTCCAAGCGCAGATCGACTTTCTCCAAATCGCGATCACCTTTAATGAGAGAACGACTTACTTTCTTTACTTTTTGTGCTTTGTTTGCGTGGTGTGGCTCATGAGCATCTTGGCGGCCACCGTTGTCACCGCCTATCAAATTTACCAAGACAACCAGCCTCATCGCGCGAAATACAAGGGCTGGCCTTTCTGAGGGCTAATGGAAAATCTATGCACACACTATTCGTGACACTGAACTACTTCGGAATAATCGCTGGGCTGATGTTTCTGGTTATGTACTATCTCGCCATGACGAGCCGAGTGGCAGCGGTGACGGTGTGCCTTGTGGTGTGCGCAAGTTTGATCCGAAGTATTGTGCTTGGTGAGCCGCTATTTGCAATCGTGATAAACGGCGGTCTGCTCGTCCTTCATGTAGTGGGTTACGCCGCATGGTTCCAATGTGGCCCATGGAGGGCTCCCAAGCCAAAGCGGAGGAGCTGGCCATTCCCGGAAGGCGCCTAGACCTTCGGAAAGCAAAGCCACCTCTGTGAATACTCCCGCTTTCCCCGACCACCTTCACCCACTGGCTTTCAGGTAGCTCCTTTCCCTCCCGGTAGACCTCGTAGACGGTGTACTGCATGCCAAAAGCATAGCGGGGTCAGGGGCTGACCTCGCGGCGCATTACCCACCAGTCCTGAATGGTTCCGTTAGTCCAGTGCTTTTGCCCGTAGCTGACGAAATGCCAACCCCTCGATGCCTGCTCGTTAAGCCAGTCCGTCATTTGTCTGGAATCCATGATCGGGCTTTTCGCATCCGGCGGCAGGTCTGGCTGCGTGCACTTGTACTCGTAATTTGTCATCACTCACTCCTTGTCGGTGATTTGCCTATGGTGCTAGGCATTAGTGAGGGCCTGCGCATGCCCCTGATGGCGTCCTTGGCCTCTTGCAAGACGTTTTCGTAGGCGCCCTCGATTGCCTCCTCAGCATCAATGCCGTAGCGCTTCTGGCTGTTCTGCCGGAGCTTGTCGGGCGAGTCGTAAGCGGCGATACGCTTGAGCGCGTCGTAAAGGCGTTGTTCATGCATGTCATCTCCTTAAAAAACTTTGGAATAGCCAGTCGCCGCCCCGCATGAATGCTGGGCCGTTATGGGGGACTTTGGAATCTGGAAAGAGGCTACTTTCCGCATGTTTGCTGGGTTTTGGTCCCGGCCTGTCACGCCGGGGGTCGCGGGTTCGAGTCCCGTCCACTCCGCCAGTTTTACGGCACATTTCAGAGAGCGCATGCTAACTTTGGAATGTGCTTTTTGGTTTTTGGAATTAGAAACCATCAGGTGCGCGGATGACTTCGTCTATGGCGGCGTCGAGCTTCAGCCCCGTTGCGACACATGCGAGTACGTCAGACACGACCTCTGACGTGTAGCCGTACAGACCCCAGCGCACCTCAATATCAACAGCCCTCGCGTCGTTTCCGGTCCGCATGGCTCTGGCGTAGGCTGTCAGGTCCGATTCAGCCAATGAGGGGGTATGTTCGGTGTTCACTTCTTTCCTTTCAGCCCGCAGGCGTTGCCCGCTTAACCGGGCGTCTGTCATAAACCGTTGAAATCATCTTGTCGCTGGTGTGGCCGGTGGCGTTCTTGGTGTCGGTGTCGCCGCGCTCCAGCTTCCCGCTTACGCCCATCGGCCGGCAATCTTGCAGGCTGAAGCGCTTGAACTCAATCCCGCGTTCTGCGGCAACCTTCACGCACTCGCGCATCAGGTCATCAAGCATCGACTTCCAGCCGCCCTTTGTGTAGCGCTGGCCTTGCATGTTGCCGAACACAAACATCGTTCCGGCGACCTTGTTGCGCTTGATGCTCAGGGCCTCGGTGATAGTTTCTCGCAGATCGGGGCTCCACTCAATCAAAATCTTTGCCTTGGTCTTACTCTTGCCGTCTTCCCACAGAATGCCGTCTTCGCGGATGCCGTCGCGCTTGATGCCGCGAACCTCGACAGAACGGCGAACGCACAGCCAGGCGGTCTTGAGGCCCATCGCCACGATGTGACGGGCACCGCCGAACTTGCGGCCCACTTCAACGGCAAGATCCATTTCCACGGCGGTGACAAGGCGCTTGTTCTTTACCGTCTTGTTTTTGGTCAGCTTGTCGAATGGGTTGACCACCAGCATCTTTTTGCGAATGCCGAATTCCAGAATCAGCCGGCCCAGCGCAATCTCCTTGTTGCCCTTCTCGGGCCGGCCGGCTTGCACGCAGGCCTCAAGGTAGTCGTACCCCATGGCCTTGGTGATTTCGTCGGGCTCAAGGTGGCCGAAGGCTTTAACCAGGTTCTCCGCCTCCGGCTTGTTGGCGTCCATGGTTGACTGTGCGCGCTTGCGCAGGTCGCTGGCGGGCAGCTCCTCCTGCCATTTGAACCACGCCTTCACCAGCCCGGCAAAGCCGCCTGTAGGCACATCGGCATCAACATTCACCGATTCTTCAATCGCCTTGCGCCGTAGCTTGGCGATCTGCACAATGTCATCAATCGGGCATTCGTAGCGGAACGCCCAGACTCCGGATTTCATCTTGTAGCCAATGCTGTACACGCGCACGCCCCGGCGCTCGTATACGCGGAACGGTAGACCATCAGGGGTGGCGCGGCGGCGAATCATGCTGCGGCTTTGTGCAAAAAGGAGATATTAGCGCTCTTGCGGGGCTTCTCGGAATGCCCCTGACAGACGGCTTCGTAGTGGGCGCGCTCAAGCACCAAGGCGCCGTTGCGGTCGATAAACGCCCGGTGAAAGCCCCGCGCTTGCAGGACGTTCAATTGCTTCGTGGCCAGCTCGTAGCCAGTGATTGCGACCAATTCAGCTTCTGACAGGGTTATTCCACTCACGATTCGGCCCCTCCTTGAGCTTGCCCGGACTCAAGCCTTCGTTGCTTCGGCCCCGGCTTCGTCCACCAGGGGTAATGAGTGTGCCTCCATCCGCGAAGCCATAGCACGAACCGTAGGCGGAAGCCGCTCGGAGCGCGGACGAAAGCGCGGGTGTAGCCGCGAACGTGAAGTCGCCATGGCTTTTCAATTCGTTCCATGATCGTCCCCTTGAGCTTGCCCAGGGGTGGCCAAGCAGAGTAAGGCCTGCTCGGGTTTAGGTGCCACCGGGGCGAATAGTTGGCCCTGTGCGTGGGCTTGCTCTATGCGCTTGCATGCAATGTCGAAATTGCGGCTGTCGCGCTCAATGCCCCAGTAGGACAAGCCAAGGGACATAGCGGCGCAACCCGCAGGCGCTGAGCCCATCCATGGCTCGCCTATGCTCTCTGGGGTGCCCGCTTGCTCAATGCACCAGCCCATGAGCGCTATAGGCTTCTGGGTGGGATGTACGCGCGGGCTTCCGCTCTCGGAGTCGCGCAGGAAGCCGTTCCACATATGCCTGAAGATGCGAACGGCGCCGGGCAGGTTTGACCAAGCCAACTCGCAATCGGCAAAGTCACCACTGTTCAACTTGTCCCAGCACAGCCATTTTGAGGCCGGGGGCATGCCGATGTGATTTGCGCCCCAGATAATGCAATTGGTGCCGGCTGCTATGGTCGCCTCAACTTCTTCAGCGGTGGGCGGGTTTTTGTCCCAATCGAAATCGCCGTAATCGGTCGAAGGTACGAATGTGCCTTTGCGGTTTTTGGCACAAACAGGGACGTTGTGGGCACGGTTGGTGTTGCGCTTTTTAGATTCGCCAATGCCATAGGGCGGGTCGGCAATAACGAGATCGGCGACCGGCACCAGCGGGAGAACCTGCAGTACCTCGCCTTGATACAAAGTCGCATTGCCGATTACTACTTTTTGAATATAGGTCAATTCCGCCCCCCTTCCACCGCCCCAGGCGCTGATACACGGGACAAACAGGTTTTTGCATCGCACATCGGATGACGGCATGCTTTTTTATCTCCCGCGCAAATGGCTGGCTCAAGCACGAAGCATGCGATGTGCCGACCGGTGCCTTTCCCTTGGGAGCCGTCTTCCGTGGCGTGCCAGCGAACATCGCCCAGGTTGCGGACTTGTAGATGGTCGCCAAGGATGGCATGCATTAGCATCAGCACCCATTTATCCACCGGATAGACCAGTACCACGCGCTTGCCCTTCTGCTGTTCGATGATGGCTTTGCGTACCCATGCGGTGGGCCCCTTCTTCTTGCCCTGGTGGACAATGGATCCGAAGGGCGGATTAACGTAGCTGGACTGCCCCCATTCGCACGTCAGACCGTCGCAACCTTGGGGAAGCGGGAACGGGCAGGGGTCGAAATCGAACTTGAATTCGGCGTCCAGCTCTGCGTACAGGTCCGGGGGCGTCAGCCAGTAATGCTTGCCGTCCGCGCTGTTGCCGACATGAAACTTGTTCGCCTCTGGCGCGAGTTGGCTTTGATGAAGTTCACCCATGATCTACCCCCTTATCTGATACACGGGAATCACCGTTTTCAGGAGGAGTGGGGATGCCGTGGGCGCGCTCTATGTCGCGGGTTATCAAGGTCAATTCGGTATCGGTCAACTCCATTTCCCAGTCGGCCAAAACCTCCTTGATTCGAGTAACCGTCAGCGGAGTCATCCCCCTTGGGGGTGAGGCGCGAGTGTTCCATTTGGCGATTGCCTCTTCCATGGAGTCCCCATTGATGCGCGCTCCACAACCACCCATGCATTGCGTGCAATTCATCCCCCAGCACTCGCCATCGCCCTCCCGGCTTTCCTTGATGCCGAAGTAGTGACGGCCAAACTCCGACTCACGCCAATAGCCGCCGCTCGGATACAGCGTATCGCTCAGGTCTTTGGGCACTGGGTGATTGCAGAACGGGCAGGGCTGCAGCTCGGGCAGTTGGGGTATTGATTGCGTCATGTCAGTCCCCGGGGTTGTGGAATTGAATTCGTGCGGTGCTGGACACATCAAACCAGCCGCCGCAAGCCTTGTGCTGGTACTGCTCGCCGCGTGGGTCGCCCCGATCAAGGGAAACCCATGCTTTGCAATGCGGGCATTTCACGGTTGGGCCATCATCCATAACAACGGTTTTGACGGTCAAGATTTCATTGACGATTTCAGTCATGTCAGGCTCCCTTAGTGGACTGAGCGGCGACCATAGTGCCGTCGCACCGGCTTGTATCCGGCTGAAGCATCCCGCATGGGTTGTTCGGGGCGCTTTCCGCCCAAGACCTCCGCCCGCAGGCCGTGCACTGGCTGAAGGGCGCGTCATCGGCCAAATGCGCCAGCCGCGCCGCATCCCCCTGCACCCCTGCGGGTACTACAGCGCCATCAGTTCGTCCTCCAATTTGGCGATCTTGTCCCGCAAGTCCCACACGCTCTCCATGCGTGTCACCTTGGACAGGGTGTAGCGATAGTATCTTTGTGCGGACCGAATCCGACAGTAGCGAATCGGGGACGATACGAAACGCCTCATCAGCGATACCTTCCGGACAAACAGAGACAAGAAAAGCATAAATATTCTCCAAAAGTTTGGTTGCATCATGGTTCGCAGGGACTGTGGCGGAATGCACGTTAAGCTGGTCGGACAGGGCTTGCGCCTCGGGCGAGAGTTTCGGTTTGAAGCGGCCGCCCACTTCGTAATTCATCAGGTTCAGCGGCGATTTGTCCCACAGGGCTTGGCGTTCCACGGGCGTGCGGTTCGCCACCTCGTCGGCGTTGTTGCCTGTCGCCATTTCGTACAGCGATTTCATTCGCAGCACCAACGACCGCAGCGGGACGCCCTTGCGCATCGTGCCGTGGCCCACCGTCACATCGCATGGCAAAGGGGTATCCATCGGGTCTGCTGGCTCCACCCCCACCGCAACCGGCGCACGACTGGCGGCGTCCACACGGTTGATCACTGCCTTGGCGAAAGCGGTGAGAGTCGGCTCCTCGCCCGACATAGCTTCATTCCAAAGATGATCTGCCCACGGCAGGACGGCGTATTTTGAGACGATGGCTGCCGCATAGCTGGCCGTTGTCGTGTCGCAGGAATCGGAATTAATCAGCTTGTTGAGGTCGGCAAGAGTAAATGCAGTTTTTGGCTTGCACTCCGTAACCACCGCCACCTCCTGCGGACGGGCAAGAGCGGCGCGGAGGGCGTCTTTCAGCTGTGCGTGCGCTTGGCTGTGGCGTATGGCCGCTGTTTTAGAATATGGAGCGGCAGCAAGTTCGCAAGCGTGGTGCGCCATCACTCCCGCCAAATACATCAAGCGATTCAAGACCGCCTCTACCGCAATATCAGCTGCTGGCTTGGTGGGCTCAGGGGTGGGGTTGGTGGTCATGATTGGGCTTTCGAGAAATCTGAACGCTTGAAGTTTTCCGTGATGTCGAAAAGCTCTTTGCATCGAGGGCATGTAACTTTCGGCTTGGCCGGCAACTCCGCCACGCGGCCAGAAAATTCATCACCATCAAGGGCAAGCCCACAAGGGGTGGCATAGTCAGAAAGGCCGCCGTTCATGTGCACTTGGACGCCGTGTTCTTCTGTGAGAATCGCAATAAACTTACTCACGATGGCTCTCCTATCCCACCCTCGGGAGGAGTGGCGGCGTCATAGAGCCGCTTTGCCCGGTTGTAGCCAATGGACAGCTTTCCGGCCAAAATCGGAACTTCAAGCCCTGGATGAGCTTGAACAAGCCAGTTCGCCGCACCTTGCAACGGGTCCGCATCCACTGCTGCTACCGGTGCAACTGGGCGGCTGGCGACGAAGTATTCGAGAGCGCGGCGCAGGGTTGGCAGGTTCTGGATATTGCTCTTGCCATAGATGAAATGCGAAACGTCAAGCACCTCCGCATCCGTCACCCCTTGCAGCTCTCCCACTGGGGGTGGAGGGGCGGTGTAGAGCGGGAGCGGCCCTGCATCATCGGCGTAGGCCTCTGCTTCGGCCTTGTCAGTCCAGACCATATCCCCGCTGTCATGCTCGGTCAGCCACGCCCGTGGCTCCCCGCCCGCTGCACTTGCCAGAAGGGCGGTGACATCGCTGATTTTGCAAACCGGCTCTCCGGACACCCAGGCCTCTTGCACCTCAAAAGGCGTAAGTTGGCGCGGGGTCGAAACGCCTGGTGCTGCTGTTGGGGTTGTTTGGGTCATGATTTCTCCGTTTCTGGTTCGGTGATAGAAAGTCCGCGACGGCGGTCTTCGGCAATTGCGGCTTCGCAATACCGGAAATAGCCCCAGCCTCCGACATGAACAATCGACGGTTCGCCGATGTGTTCTTCGCAGGAGCCCTGACAAGGCCCCGTGCGCAAACGTTCGTCTGGCTCGTGTTGGCTCACTTCGTCTCTCCTTGAGTAAGGGCGGCGCGGGCTTCGTGGATTTCTTCCAGAGTCGCGGCGTAGATCATGGGCTGGCCTTCAAACGGGCAGACCTCGCCCATGCGCTCGTAGTTGGCCCAAGCGTCATCAATCTTGGTAATAAGCGCGTCGTACCGGTCCCGCAGCCTCCCTACCTCAGCCTCATTGGCGGAGAGAGCGGAGAGAGCGTAGGCGCGCATTTGGTCGCCCGTGTAGAGCCGCACGCATTCAGTGCAGACGCCGCCTTCGTAGATGTCGTCAACATCAACCGCCCCGCTTCTGGAAAACTCAAACAGGTCGTCGCCGCCTTCCTCTTCGGACGTGTGATAGATGTAGGTCGGGTCAGGCAGCTCCGGCAATTTCGCTGCTGCTTGTGTAGCGGGGGCGGCGCTCATGACTGCACCTCAAGGCCCATCAGAAGATCGTCAATGGCCTCCTGTAGATCGGAGGCAAGTGCGCGCCGTTCGGTCTCATCCAAGAGCCCGGACTCCATCGTCGTGGAGCCATCGCGGACGATTAACTCCTTGTAAGACACGTTGCTTTTGACCGTGAATTCCATCTCAAATCTCCTTGGCGTTTCGGTGCTATTGGGGTGGTATGGGGAGGGGCTAGATCAGAATGGGATTTCAGACCCGCCGTCATCGCCGAATTCAGGATTCGGTGGAGACGGCTTGAGCGGCGCAGGCTTGGCGGGCGCGGCCGTTTGCGCCCCGTCTGGCTTGCTGCCCAGCATCACCATTTGGTCAGCGCGAACCTCGGTGGCGTATTTCTCAACACCCTCCTTATCTGTCCATTTGCGGGTTCTCAGGGAGCCCTCGACGTAGACCTGTGAGCCCTTGCGCAGATATTGACCAACGATCTCGGCCAACTTGCCGCCAAACTGCACACGGTGCCACTCCACATGTTCTTTGGCCTCGCCGGTCTGCTTGTCTTTCCATTTCTCCGTCGTGGCAATCGTCACGCTTGCGATCTGGTCACCGCTGGGGAATGAGCGCATTTCTGGGTCACGGCCCAGATTTCCAATGAGTTGGACTTTATTGAGGGATGCCATGTTGTTAAGCCTTTTCGGTTTGTGGTTTGAGGGCGGCGCGTCGTGTTTCGCCTTCTTTCTTAAGGCCTGTGCGCACGTTCGACGGAAGGCAAGACCACAGCGCGACCTTCTGGTCAGAGTCCAGCTTTTCGGCCTCAATGCGGTCATAGGCAATCGGGGCGCCGCTGTCTTCAGCATTGAAGATGTCCGTGACCTCGCGGCCCAAGTCGCGCAGCACGTTCTGCACTTCAATATCCAAGATGGCCATAGACCCCATCGTTGGGGAGCTACGGAAAGAGGTCGCCTGCGGCGTATCGCTTGCGATTTCTGCAAGCCCTTCGCCGCCCTCGGTATTGAGGAAGTGCACGGCGTTGTCCAGCCTGTCCGTCTTCGGCCACAGCTTGTAGGCGCGCTTGATGACCGTTTTCTTGATCATTTCGCCTTCATCCGTTACCCATGGGCAGCGCTTTTTCTTCTCTACCCATGCCTTCCAAGCACTGGAGCGGTCGCGGATGTCGTACACCTCGTCCAAGCTCATGCAGGTGGTGAGGTAGTCGCCGTCGCGGGTTTTAACCACAACATAGACGCCGGTAATTTCGCCGCGAGTTTTAGAGAACGGGTCACGGCCATGAGCGGGCGGCTTGTCAAATCCGTTCAACTCGAATCGGTCTTGCTGATAGACAAGCTCCGCCTGTCCCCACATCACGGAGCCCGACTGGATGGCAAGATCAAGAAGCCCCATGTAGCTGATGTCCAAGCAGATGCGACCATCGCGGGGCACAAGGTACGCCTGACGCTTCGCCGGGTTCAGGCTAATTCCGATAGCCGCCACGTTGGTTACTGCGTTGATGACCGACTGCCGGTTTTCGGTGGCGATTCGCATCACGTAGTCGTTTGCCGCAACGATTTGCACGGCGAACCCGGCCTCACGCTCAAAGCTCAGAGCGCCGCCCGACATCTTCTCGAACCGCTCACGGGTTGAATAGATGTCTTCTTTGATAATTGCAATGTTGCTCATTTCCTGTACCCCAAAAGAACCTCAACCACCAGCCACAGAACCGCGACAAGCACGCAGGAGAAGCCAAGCCTCTGCCACCATGTGCGGCGGTCCCAGAAGTTAAGAATCTCGTCCAGCCAGGCAAACGGATAGCCCTGCGAGACTTCAGGCTCAGGCCCGGCAACCTGACCAGCCGCCCAGAACTGAGCTGCAGCCCGCTCTTGCGCGGATTGCTTGGTGGTTACTTCTTCTGTCATGTCGTCACCTCGTCCTTGGTTTGCGATGCGATGAAAGATTTCAGCCGGCCAATTCGGCTGGTGTTGTAAGAGACAACCGAGGAGGCGTATTCCTGTGCGGTCTGGGCTGTCAGCTTCTGCAGCTCTGCCTCTGCCAGTTCACGGCTTGCCATTTCCAGCGGAGTGAGGCGGCGCAATAGGCGCTTGATGTCTGTAATCACAGAAGGCTCCAAATGGTTGCGGCGAGTGCGGCCAGCAAGGCGAGGGCGATAAACCCGGGCCGGACTTGGCGCCTTGGGGCGGTCTGGTAGTGGCTGCGGTAGGTGCTCATGGCATGGCCTTTCCGATTTCAGCGGCGGCGCGAACGATGGCGCGGCGGGTTGCTACGGCGGGGTCAGGGTTGCTCATGACGCCTTGCCACTCATCCCCATCGTTTTGGCGGGCGGCAGTGCCGATTGAATCGATGCGGATTGAGAGCTGCAATTTCACAGCCAAACGCAGAGCCTCTCCGTCATCGTTCAGCGGGTCCCAGACATCGTGCCCCGCTGGGCTGATGTTGACCCCGAAGTGTCCGGGGTGTGTCGCCAGATAACCGGCAAACCATGTCCCCTCAATCCCTGCAGCCTTGGCCGCAAGTTCAAGAAGTTCCCGGTCGCCGCTCATACACCCACCCCAGCATCAGTAAAGGAGGAGGTGGCTTTGAAGATGGCGTCACGGGCGCGACGGGCGATGATTTCGCAAACATCACCATTGCCCGGGGCAAAGTCGGCGATCATTTCCAGCGTCTCCAGCAAATTCGTAGCGGAGGCCATCACTCGGGCAAGTGCAATGTCTTCCGCTGTGTCGCCCAAGACAACTGCAGCGCGACGGTCAAGGTCACCAGCTTCATTGCGCTCAAGGATTACGCTGCAGCGCCCTTCGTAATCGCCGTAATCGCCGACTGCGCAAAGGACATAGCGCCCCGGTGTATGTTGTCCACTCATAATCAATTCCTCCAGTAAGAGTTAAGAAGGCTTCCAGAGCGAAAGCGTTTTAGCCGTCATGCCCTTGGCCCACGTTTGCCCAGCCTTCACCAGAACCCCGATGTACTTAGCGTCTCTGGCTTTCTGGTCAGAGCAGGGGATGTGCTGGACAAACTGCTTTGTCGCGGCGACGTAGAGGTACAGGTCATCGTCGTTAAACGTCGAGGTAGCCATTGGCACGCGGCCAGCAATCGCGGCTATGTCTTTGCCTATTTCCTTGAACAGCTCGGTGCGTGCTTTGATGCGGTCAAGGGCGCGGGCCGGAGTTTCAAACGGTGCTGGGTTGCCGCTTGTGAACTCGCTGGCAATGTCGGCGAAAGAGGCTTGGCTTCGGGCGTTCATGCTGCGCGGCCTTCGGTGAACATCAGCGTGTGCATGTACAGCGGCGCGGCCATTGCCATCAGCATTTCGCGTGCGGGCCCATCCTTCTCCATGGCCTCGCCCATGTACAGCCACTGCATTTCACCGAGGCCCCATGCCCAGCTCTTCGGATTGGCCGCATATTCAGCGGTGACGACTTGTTTCAGCTCCCGGAAGAACTCTGTCTGTTGGTCGCTGCCCATACCCCAGAAGGCCTGCGCCAGCATCGCTGGGGTTAATTCAACGGTGGCTGTTGCGGTAGATGCGCTCATTTCAGCTTCTCCAGTTATTCACTTACTCTTGCTTCCAAAATCCACTCCGATGCGCTAGCTCGTAGCGCATGAGATTGGGGGTTAGGCAGTGGCTTTTTCAACAATGTCGAATTCGGTCGGACGACCCATGGCGTACTGACCGCTAGGAGAGAAGTAAGCAAGGCGGTCGCGTTCTCCACTTGCACTCCAGATGACGCCGTAAAAGTCGCCGTTTTCTTCTTGGCGTTCGATGCAAACGCGGCCACCTGAGCGGGTCTTGTAGGCGCCGCCGATTTCGATTTGCATTTCGTTCTCTCCAGGTTGGTTTAAATCTCCCCACCCCTTCAGAAACTCGTTTGGCTTTCTGGGTGAGTGATGTGAAGTATGGCATAAGCCATATGGCAAAAGCCATAGACCGGGTCGAAAATGATTTAATCTCGTTTCAGAGATTGATAGCGCACGGCTATTTAGCTATGAAATTGCGCTGCTGAAGCGGCTATTTCGAGCGTCTGCAGCTCTCTAGATCGCTGCGTAGCGCGCTTTCTAGTTCAAAGGTTGCAGATAGGGCTTGCTCGGGGCTGTCGGCATAGTCGCCGAAGGCATAGGCGCGGTGATCGTTGGGGCCAAATTTGACAACGCCACATCCTCCCGTAATGTGGCCCTCCTTGGCTAATTCAAGGAATGCCTCAAGAGCTTTTATTAGCCCTCTGTTTCGATGCTGGCTTAGGCTTAAGACGGACATTAGGTGTACCCCTTCCCACTCGTTGCCCGCTTGTAAGTTCTGGTTGCATGCCTGGCTCTACCTTTGCGGGGGCGCCCATTTTTCTCCCGCCGCCGGCCTGTGCTGGTAGGTGTTTGCCCGCGCTGGCATTGTTGACAGGGACATTAGTGCCAAGTAATTCCTTGATCTGGAAAAGAATGTTTTGTTCGGTCTTGCCGCGCATGACATATTGCGGGCTTGTCTCTAGAGCCTCGCAAAGACGCATCATGTTTTCAGCGCTCAGGCCCCGGTCGTTCTCAATGTCAGAAATGGTGGATTGATCGATTTTGACCATGGCGGCCAATCCCACCTGACTTATTTGCTTACCAATTCGTAAGGCTTTAAGTCTCTTGCCGGGAGTGTCTGGTTCGCTCATCCAATGGATATTGCCATTGCGATAGTTATTATTCATGGCAACTGCCATATGGCAAGTGCCATAATCTCGCCATGACCCCTGAACAAGTTACCAGCCACTACGGCAATCAGCAGCTGACGGCTGATGCGCTGGGCTGCAATCAAAGCACCGTCAGTGACTGGGTGCGGGCCGGGGTCATCCCTGATGCCCGCCAGCTGCAGGTCGAGCGGCTGACCAAGAAAAAGCTCCGAGCCGACGCCGGATGCCTTGATCGCGTGCTGGGGCTGGACAAGCTCAAACAGCCCGCCACAGAGCAGCAGGGGGCCTGAGCCATGACCTTGCGCCGACTCGCTTTTTGTCTCATTCACATGTTTAGCTTTGTCATTGGCTACTACGCCATTGAACTGAGCAACTACACGTTCATGTATCTGGCGCTTCTCTTGGCCTTTATTGCTGGCATGGAGTACTAAGCAATGCACAAGCGCCTGATCCCCCCTCACTCGCGCAGGAAGCCCGGCAAGGGCTGCCTCGGCGACGTGGATGAAAGTTGTTTTCTGCATAGGGACTGAAGTCTCTTTTTATTTGCCAAAAACAACCAGACATGACGAGACATAAGAAATGAACCACGTTGACCCGTCCCAATTTTCCATCCCTATGACGGCGCAAGTTCAGGCGGTAGACCCCGCGCTGATCGTCAAGCAGCCGACCATGACCAAGGCGCTCCAACTGTGCCAGACCTTGAGCGGCAAGGATGACGCCCAGTTCTACGGCCCTGACGGAATCGTCAAGGACCAAGCCCAGTGGTCACGAATCATGGGTGCCAGCCCGCACAACTTCCCGCACGACAAGCTGAACCTGTTCATGGACTTGGCGGGCAATGAGGTGCCGCTGATGTGGTTGCTGCATGCACGCGGCTATGACCTGAACAGCTTGCGACACCTTGAAACCGAGACGGAAAAGCGCCTTCGGCTTGCGCAGGAAGAGAACGCCGCACTCAAGCGAGTTTTGCTTGGTCGTGCCGCCTAACCCCCATATACCCAAGGAGAGAGACATGAACTGCAAACCCGGAGATTTGGCTGTGATCGTGCGTGGCTCCAACTTAGGCCGCATGGTCGAGGTGCGGCATCAAAGCATTTATGGCGAAGGATGGTGGTTGGTCGCAGTAGTCGGCGCCCCAGTTATCGGCAGTCTCGGTTTAAGCAAGCGGCTTCTGTCTTTCGGCAGTATTGAGGATGCCCGACTGAGGCCCATCCGCAATGAGCCCGGCAACGAAGACTTCGTAGTAAAGGCCCGCAAGACCCTCCCACGCGCAAAGCCTGTTACTGGCCCTGTGACCATAGACAGCCGTGGCGAGGTGGTGCGATGAGCGGCGCGCATACATCGGGGCCTTGGTTGCTCTGCCATCACCTCAAAAGCAAAGAGCATGACGAAAGCTGCAAATGTGGTTATCGCGGCAGTGTATGGGGATCGGATGGCGAACATATTGTTTGTGAGATGGGCGCCACTCATACGCCGGGACAGGAAGGCCTATCGCCACCAGATTACGAGCGCTCTGTTGTATTGGCCAATGCCCGCCTGATTGCCGCCGCGCCTGAGTTGCTGGAGGCGCTGCAAACCCTTCTGCGCGTCTGGCCCAACACCGACAAGATCCCCGGCTGGTGCGAACGCTGGTCAGATGCCCAAATTTCCGGACAACTTGCCATCGCCAAAGCAACAGGAGTCACAGCATGACCCCCAAGCCA
>Ga0181363_1000023_pt1 | contig 43453 bp, 69 predicted proteins | sample Fa13NDMLBSN_FD_130109 | JGI IMG/M metagenome (GOLD analysis project Ga0181363, IMG submission 130109) | Freshwater viral communities from Lake Michigan, USA - Fa13.ND.MLB.S.N | ecosystem: Environmental > Aquatic > Freshwater > Lake | place: USA: Michigan | collected 2013-09-23
AAAAAGAGAGAAGAGAAGCAAAGAGCTCTCCGATGTCCCAAAAAACTAAGCAAAAACGCACTAAACGCCTCGGCATTGCGCCCACGCTAAGCGCAGCCGCATCACTGACGGGGCTCCCGCAGTCCGTGGTCTCGGCAGCCAAAGCGGCGGGTTGTGGGGCATTCCGCAGCCGGGGCGATGTTGATTGTGACAAACTCTTGGCGTGGGTTGCCGACCATCCAGAGATTGCGGACTCCGGGCCGGTGAATCAGGCGCTTGAGGAGGCGCTCAAGACTCGCGCAGACCGGATGCTCAAGGAGCACAAGCTCGCGGAAGCGCGGCGGCGGGTGATTCCAGTGGACGAGGTGAAGCGGACCTACACGCGCTCGGTCCTGGCCGCAAAGTCCAAGCTCCTCGGCAGTGAAAAAATCATTTCGATGAAGATCAAAATGCGCCTCGGTCTGGATGACGAGAAACTGGCGGCGATTGTGGAGATTGTCGGCGAGGCGCATTTGGACATTGCCAAGGAAATGGCGAAGGGAGATTGGTGCGAGAAATGAAAAACACATGCGAGGATATACTCAACGAACGTCAGATCGCGGATATTATGTATAGGCGCTCCGATTTGGATGAATGGTTGGATGAAAAGCGCACAGTAGAAGGGGAGGAATGACCAACGATTACCCAAGCGATTTAGCCGCCGACATCGGCCAAGGCCGAAAACATCAGCCAGGATTCTATGTTGGCGCGCTGAAGCGGAGGAAGAAACAATGAAAAGCGCAATCTGGAGGCAAACCATTTATTCCGGGGAGGTTTTCAAAGCTCCCCGAAACGTGACGTTCGGAAACCAAACCGCCGGGGATTTCAATAGCCAGAACCGGGTTTCTGTTTGGTTTAATTCAGAAGAGCCACATCATTGTAGTTACATTGTCGTAATGACCGGGGACGAAATTCCAGAACGCGGCGAGCTTGTGGCAACGGTTGTCATGTCGAACGGATACCACGTAGTGCACTTGATTCGGTTAAGCGACGATTCAAAATGACCGCCGCCGAAACCATCCTAGCCGACGCTTGGACGCCGCCGTCCGACCAACCGATTTGGCAATGGGTTGAGGAAAACGTTGAGCTTGGCAACGATTCTGAAATCAAAGGCAAGGTTTCGTTCGATTGGGTTCCGATGGGCAAGTTCTTTTTGAACCAATGCCAGAATCCGCGGGTTAAGCGAATCGCGGTTATGGTTTCCGCGCAATCGGCGAAAACAAAGAACACGGAATTTTTTGTCATGTGGAGCGCGAAGAATCGACCGCAGGAGATGATTTGGTATCAGGACGACAACGTCAGCGCGAAGACGTTCTTCAAGACTCGGCTGCTTCCTGACCTTGAGGACTGCGCCGCCGTCCGGCCATTGCTGCCGACCAGGCGCGACCGGAAGAACCAAACACTAATCCAGTTCGACTCGATGAACCTCTACGTTCTCGGTGCGAACAACCGGAAGAACAGGGAACGCATTACCGCCGCCGTGGTCTTGTGCGACGAGATCCGCAATTACCCGCCCGGGGCCATGCAGGGAATTCGGAACCGATACAAGACGATTCGGAATTACAAAGAGATCATGTTCTCGACGGCGGGGATCGAGGACGACGAGCTCCACCAAACATTCAAGGACGGCACGCAACACTTTTTCCATTGGACCTGCCCGCATTGCCAGCACAAGCAGCCGTTCCGATTCGGGCGCAAAGCCACGGTCCTTTTCCCGAAAGCGCGCGAACACGGCGGAATGATTTGGGATGACAATCCGACAACACACCCGAGCGAAGGCGTTTGGAATTTCGACGAGGTTGCTAAAACTGTCCGGTATGAATGCGAAAATCCGGAGTGCAAGCATCAGTTCCGCAATAGCGACAAGCTCTCGCTGATTAAAACCATTGAGGCGGTGCAGACAAACCCGATGGCGTCGGAGCAAGTATCGATGCATTGGAACGAAATGTATATGCCGTGGCCGGAATGCGATTGGGAGAAGATCGCAATCAAGTTTCTGAAGGCAAAGGTTGCGGCCAGTCGAGGCGACAAGGAACCACTAAAGGTTTTTGTGCAGGAAAGCCTGGGCGAGCCGTGGGTTGACAACGATACGGCCATCCGGGAATTGCCGGTGACCATCGCGCAGCCGAGCGAGTCCGGTAAGTTCTGGGAGCACCAAGATTACATCTTCCTGCTGGTTGACGTTCAGCGCCTCGGGTTCTGGGCCCTTGTCCAATGCTGGTCGAAAAACGGCAGCGAAATGAACATTTGGGCCGGAGAGCTTCGGACTTGGGACGATGTCCAAGCGGTTCAGGAGGAATTCAACGTGCCGCATTCCTCAGTTTTTGTGGATTGCGGAGACCGGATGCGGGAGGTCTTCGCTGAATGCGTGAAGCGCGGCAAGGAAGTCGTCGTCAACATGAACGGGCGCCCGCAAGCCGCTTGGCAGACTTGGGTGGCAACCAAGGGCGAGGACCGTGATTCATACACATACACGCCGCGACGAGGACCACAGAAGGGGCAGCGGATACGGCTGGCGTTCCAATGGCCCCCAGCGAAGGGCGATCCTTCATTCGGGTTGCATTCGAACGATGCGGAGCTTTCGCGGCTGTCTGGCAGGACCTGCCCGGTTATCCATTGGAGCAATCCTTGGATTAAGGACATTGCATTCGCGCGCCGCGAACAAATGGAAAAAGGAAGGCTATCGTTTGTCGGCCCACGAGTCTGCAAAGAGTTCTCGGCGCATCTTTACGCGGAGCAGAAAGTCAGGAGCACGGACCCGCAAGGCCGGGAAGTCTGGCGATACGAGGTGATCGGCAACAGGCCGAATCATTTGATGGACTGCTATTGCCTTGGAAATCTCGCGGCAAGCATGGCGCGTATTATAGGGGACGGGGTTCCAGAACATCACGAGGAAAGGAAATGAAGAAAACCAAACAACCATCGTTCGCGCGCAACCTTCATCGGGTTTACCGCCGAAACGGAAAGAACGGGCACGGATGGCTTAAGGCAAAGTTCGAAGTTCACACCGACTTTAATGAGTTCACGCTTTCGTGGAGAAACACCATTGAAACAACTTTCATTTACGGCCAGTGGAATCCATACTATTTCGAGGATGTTGAAAATTTGCCCGGTTAACCTTGTGGGTTTTGCCGGGTAAGGACACGATGTCAAAACGTGTCGATTGGGCTCGCATCTTGGGATGCGGGCCTTTTTCTTTTCGGTTGACTGCGCGCTTTAAAGTGCGGGGATCGTCCATGGACAAACCGGCCCCGCTCCATTTCTGCAAACGTAACTCGTGAGAGCGTTTTAAAACTGCACGCTGGCGGCATGTTCCAGATTGGGCCGGGTTGAGCAACCGGCTTTCGTGCGTAATCCGCGAGGCTCAAATTGACTCAAGCCATTTAAGGCAAGGAAACGAAGCGATGTTCGAGCAACAGTTTGGAGTTTATCCGAAAGAAGTCTGGACCTCCGCCGATGGGGCGGTGACCGGCAAGGATTACCGCGTTGTCGTTTGCCTGAATGACACGGTGTTTACCGCATTGGCTTCTGCCACCACAAGCGCCGCGTTCTGCACAAAGAAGCTTTCCTTGACCATGCCAGCAGGCACGATGCTTTGGGACATTCAGTCTTTGACGATCAGTTCCGGCATCGTCGAATGCCACCAAAAGTCGCGCTAAAGCGAGACTCTTAAGATTGACTGCGCCGCCTAAAGTGTGGCGCTCGTTGACCTTACTTTCCTAACTAATGCCGAGCTTGTTGCATTGCGCAGCAAGGTGGCGACGGAGCTAACAACCACAGGCGGCAAATCCATCGTCGGCATTAACACTCCAGACCTTTCAGTCACAAAGGCTTTCGGTGTGACGCTTGACGTTCTTCTCCGCTCAGTTGCGCACGAATACCAGCGACGCGGATTGACCACAACGCCGCGAATCAATCGCACGACAGTTCAATTTTCCTAATCGCATGGCCGAAAAACCTTATAAATTTTACGACCGGCGAGGGGCATCGGCTGGCGGCGGCGGTTCAAATCGGTTGATACCGGCGGCAAACACTTCCTACGACCGCAAGCAGATTCCCAATCTTCAGTTCGATTTTCATCGAAACATCAGCGCAACGGGGCTGGCTCGCGCGCGAGACGTTAGCCGATATCTTTTCTGGAAATACCCGATGGTTCAAGGGGCGTTGCTCGAACAAGCAAACCTTTCCGTCTCGCATTTCGCCCCACAGTTCGCGGGCGCCGACCAAGATTGGGGCGACGAAGCCACGGCAATGCTTCTGGATTATTCCGACATGTTCGATGTCCGCGGCTGGCCGAACGACGAGGATTCATACCTACACAATCTGATTATCCACACTCGGCTTGACGGAACATATTGGACCTTGCTCACCGAAAGCTCAAACGGGTTCCCGATGATACAGGTAATTCCGGCGCACCGAATCGGCGGGCTAATCGACGAGACCACAGTATCAATCAATGATCCATTTTCACCTCCGACTTACGATGGGGAACCATATACTGGAACGGCAAACCCGTGGGCAGGTTCGCGCGTTATCGCTGGCAACATTGTAAACGAATACGGCGCGGCGCAAGCTTATCGGCTTTACGATGATCCTCCGTCAACGTTCCGGGACATCTCGGCGCAAAGCCTTTTTCCGACGTATTTCGCGATGCAGCCGGACCAGCTCGTTGGCATTCCTTCGCTGGCGACTTGCGCTGCTGATTTTCAGGACATCGGAGAGACTCGCGATTTTGAAAAGCTGGCGCAGAAAGCAGCGGCACGGATCACTTTGATCGAGACGAACGAAGCTGGCGAAGCGCCGCCAGGAGCGCAGCTTTTAACCGCAGGATCGAGCGGAAGCGCGAACGCTACGGGCGGGCTGTATTCTGAAGTTCTCGAGGGTGGGGTTTACCATTACCTGAAGGCTGGAACCGATTCGAGCATAGCCACGCTTGTGGCTGACCGTCCGAGCGCCAACCAACAAAATTACGAGGATCGAATCCTTCGCGGCTGTTTCTACGCAATCGACTGGTCTTTGGACTTCACACTTAAGCCGGACGGCACAGGCGGCGCGATGACCCGAGTGATCGTTGAGAAGATCAAGCGGACCGTGGCCAAAAACCAAAAGCTTGCGGCAAAAGCAATGCGTCGGATTTGCGGTTATCGCATTTCGAAGTTCATAAAACTCGGGATGTTGCGACCAAATTCCGAGTGGTATAAATGGGAATTTCAAGGACCGGCGGACGTTACCAGCGACCGCAAATACGAGAGCGAGATTGACCTTAAAGAAGCGCAGGTAGGATGGCTGACGGACGAAGATGCTATCGAATCTCGCGGGCGCTCCAGCCGCGTCGTCAAGGTGAAGAAAGAGCGTGAGACGGTGGCCAAGTGGGAGATGGCACAACGCATCGCCAAGCAGTTCGGGCTCACGATTCAGGAAGCATACTTCTCGATTTGCCAAACGATTCCCAATGCGCCAGCCGCTGTTGCGCAACCGCAAGACACCACGCAAGACAACCCGCAAGACGAATGAAGAATTACCCGCAAATTGCGCAAAAGCTTTACAACGAACCGTGGTTGATAACCAAAGAGAAGCACGACTCTTTGACGGCGCTTTTCGAGGCTCACATTTCGGGGGCAAACATCGGCATTTTCGACCAGCAAAAAGACGATTCCGATGAAGACGATTCGTCCCCGAGAATTGACGGGCAGACTTTAATCCTTCCGGTTCACGGAGTTCTGGGAAAGCATTTATCATCACTGGAAATGATGTGCGGCGGATGCTCTGTTGACGCGATTGGAAAAGAACTAGACAAGGCAGAAGCGTCGTATCAAATCCGCAACATCCTACTCGATTTCCGGAGTCCGGGCGGGGTTGTTACCGGAATACCGGAGCTTGGAAAAAAGATTGCATCAATAAGCAAAGACGTGATTGCCTTCACGGATTCCGATTGCTGCTCTGGCGCTCTCTGGCTTGCGTCTCAGGCCGACAAATTTTACTGCACCGAATCTGCATCGGTTGGTTCGTGCGGCGTTTATTCGATTTACTTGGACCGAAGCAAGCAATTCGAAGAAATGGGCATGAAGGTAAACGCGATTTCAGCAGGGGAATTCAAACTTGCCGGGGCTAGCTTCAAGGCCATGACCGAGCGCGAGCGAGCAATGCTTCAAGATCAAGTAGATGACATCCATTCGAAGTTCAAATCAGCAATTACGTCGCGTCGATTAGTGGATGCCGAATACTTGGAGGGGCAGGTTTTCTTTGGAGACGCTGCCGCAGAAATTGGAATGGTTGATGGACTAGTGGATGACATGAGTGAAGTGATCGAATCTTTCATGCGTTGACTTGCGGCGTTAGTGCATGGCGAAGAATTATCGCTGGTTTAAAATTTCTGAAGCAAACGCCGAGATTGAGCGACTCGAAACCGAGCTAGCTGCCGCTAAAGCAAGCGCCGCCTCTGCATCGTCTGAAAATGAAGCCGTGATTGCCGAAGAGGCAACCAAGCTGAAATCCGAAGTAGATAAACTTTCCGGACAGGTTTCCGCGCTTACTTCGCAAGTATCTCAACTTTCTACCGACAAGGCTAAACTTGAAAACGATCTCGCTGCCGCGCAAACGGCGGTCACCGAGTTTGAAGCCAAAGTTGAAGCACGCGCTGCTGAAAAAGCCGCCGCAATTACGGCTAGTCTCGGGGTTCCCCCGGCCCCGTCGAATCCCGCTGGCGGACAAAGGCTTAATTTCGCCGCTCGGCTGGACGCTCTGATCAAGGAAGGCAAGGCAAAAACCAAAGCGGAAGCGATCAACTTCTGTATCCGGGCTTTTCCGGCTGAATACGCCGAATGGCGCGCGGGCGACACATCGAAAATCTAAGGCAAATATATGGCTCATACCTACGAAAACACGACGGGATTCATCGCGCTGACGGCTACTGCCACAGCGATTGGATTGGGGGTCCGCGTCAAGCTCGATTCCAGCGGCAACATTTCTGCGGCTGGCGCAACTGACGATTGGATTGGAACTACGATTTCAGCCATCGCGGCGAGCGGCACCGGCACAGTTCGCCTTCGCAACTCTCCGGGCACGCACATGTTCGTGGCGGCTGGAGCCATTGAAGTCGGCGACCGCCTTTACCCTTCCGCTTCCGGAAAAGTGGACGACGTGCAATCGGCGGGCGGATGGACGGGCTTTGTTGCTGCGTCTGCCGCTTTGGCTGACGGTGACATTTTCACGGCCACCCCGGCGCTTGGCGTTGGCGGCGGTGGAAACACTGGAATTCTCACAATTCCCATTGTGCTTTCGACCGTAACCGCTGGCGACGTTGCGACCGCAATCCCGTTGAGTTTCTCGGGCACGATCACCTCGGTGAATTTCCTGGTGACCACGGCTGTTACCACCGGATCGAAGGCGGCCACGCTCAACCTTGAGATCGGCACGACCAATCTCACCGGCGGCGCTGTTGCTCTGACTTCCGCAAACTGCACTCCGCTCGGAGTTATGGTTGCCGGAACTGCGGTGACCGCAGCGAACACGTTCGTTTCTGGCGACACGCTGAGCATCGAAGGTTCGAGCGTTACAGCCTTCTCCGAAGGCGCAGGGCTGCTGCTCATCACTTACGTGAACAACTAAACGTTTTCAGATAAAGGCAAATATTTATGTATCCAAACAGCGGAGCAACAATCAGGGCCGACCTTAATCAGGTATTGATTGAGGCGCGAGAGGCCGACAACTTCTTCATCGGCTCGATCCTGATGCCGGAGTTTGGAGTTGACGCCAAGAGCGGCACTTACGCCAAGCTCACGAAATCGATCAGCGAATTGCTCAAGCCGGGCGATACTCGCCGGGAACGCGGAGCCAGCTACGGGCGGATCAAACGCGCGTGGACGAACGACACCTACGACACCGTTGATCGCGGTCTTGAGGAGGCGATTGACGATTGCGACGCCAAAGACGTCGCGCGATTCTTCAGCGCCGAATCCGTGTCGGCTCAGAACGTTTTGCGCGCCATGCGGCTCTCGCATGAGATTCGGGTTGCGGCTGAAATCTTCCACGCATCGACGTGGGGCAGTGCGACTAACTCGACGGTTGCATACACCGATGCGAACATCGCGACCATGGACCTGCCTGCCGACGTGCAGGCAGCTATTGAGCGCGTGGCGGACAACGCCGAACGCCCGGACACCATCGTCATGAGTTCGAACGTGTTTAACCGCGCTCGCCGCTCGACGCTTCTCAAGTCGTTTTTGGTCGGCCAGAATCTGCCCGGCGCAAACGTGACTCCGAACGCCATCGCCCAGGCCTTCGCCGCGAACGGCATCAAGCAATGCCTGATCGGCATGGGTCGATACGACAGCGCCGTGAAGAAATCGACGCAGACCTACAGCGCCGGAAAAATCTGGAGCGATACTTACATCTGGGTCGGCAAAGTCGGCGCGGGAGACTTTTACAACGGCGGCGCTGGTCGCACGATTGTTTGGAACGCCGAGGGCGGCTTGTTTGTGACGGAATCTTACCGCGAGGAAGCGACTCGGTCTAACATCGTTCGCGTGCGCCAGCACACGACCGAGAAAGTCATCGATGCTTCCTGCGGGACATTGATTGCGACGCAATATTCCTAATCCCTTTCCTTAGGACGCTTGGTTCATTGGTTTATTGGTTGGGGGCCAGTCGGCGAAAAGCTGGCTGGCCTTTTTGATTTATGTCGATTCGAACTGAACTGGAAGAAGCAATGGACGAGATGCAAGCCGACTTGCTAGAATTGGACGACGCGACCGCGCAGAAGTTCATCCTGTATTTCGGCAATCCGCAGCAATCGGTTGAAATCGAATGCATTCCAAGCAATGCGGAGCGCGGGCTGCTGGCGCTCATCGGCGGACAGGAATACTTCGTCAGCCTGACGCTGATCGTTAAGCGCAGCGTGTTTGTCTCGGTCGATTGGTCTGGAATAGGCACGATGGACAGCGACTCGGCATTTACCGCGGACGCGAGCAAGCCGCATCCAATCGCAGGAAAGAAGGTTCAATTTCGCGGGAAGAATTACAAAGTCGGCACATGCTCCGAGGATCCGAGCCGAGCCTATTACCGTCTAAACCTAGTAGACTTGAACAGCGGGAAATGAAATGGACGAGTTCCGATTAAATCCTAGGTGGCAGGCGGTAATGCAGGATTACCTTGCGCAAACCGAGCGCGAGTTGAGCTTGGCCGTTAATTCCTCAATGTTCAATGTCGTCAAGGTGGCAGGACAGCAAACTCCGAAAGCAGATCGTGCGAAGTTTGAGCGCGAGCTAGGCGTTAAATCGTATCAGGCACAAACATACAAACGGACAAACAAAAAGACAGGCTCTGTTGCTGGCGCGGCGCGGTTGAACAAAAAAGGCAAGATAAGGTTCAGCCGGGTGATGCAAAGCGGAGCAACGCTCGCGAATCTCATTATCAATGCTAGGCTTGGCAGGTCAGGTAAAAAAGGGCTATACGGCTCGGCCATGAAAAGTGCCACAAGCAAGCTAATATCCAAACGCGCGCGCGGAGTCGGCACGCTCAAGGCAGGCTGGCTCAACGCACTTCGCATCCTTGGCCGAACTTTTGGCGGGCCGGGGACGTTCCTAGACGGCGCATCCTCGCGCGTAATGGGCCGAAGCACAGCCATCCCGGCCAAACCCGGCTGGAGCCCGCAGGCGCAGGTTTCATACAACGTCAACTCGTTCGATCAGGCGCATCGCGGATACATCGACGAACGCACGAAGGCCGCGCTGGCCATCGGGTTTGAAACCGAGGCGCGGAATAAGATGTCGCACTTGGCCAAGAAAATGGCCGGAACCGCTGAAAAAGCCTACGCAAAATCCAAATGAATCCAAAGCAAGCACTCGAGACGGCAGCCTACAATTACATCGCAAATCTCGCGACGCCTTTCGCGCTCGTGACCAACGTTTACAAGGGCATTCAGAACACAATCGATCTAGAATCCAACGAAGGAAACGAGCAGGCAAACACGCGGGAAATGCCATGCGTTACGGTCGTTGCCGAGGGCGCGCATTCGGAGGCCGTGGTCAACACGCTTCTTTTCCAAGGCATTCTTGCCGTCTCGGTCGAAGCCATCGTTGCGCACACCACGGATGCGGACTTCGCGGCTATGTGCGAGGAAGTTTTTGATGCGTTCGGAATCGAGGCTTTGAATGAAGCCATCGGTCTGCACACTTCCGACTTCTCAGCTTTGGAAGCCCGCGTTGTGGACAACGGGCACGCGATCCGCAACGGCGCAAATTGGGAGAACACGATCCGCATTGCAATGGTTTACGGGCAAGCCGATATGTAAACGTTGACTCTCCACGCTTAGGTGTATGTTGATGCGCGGAACTAAGGCCGTTGTGTGGGGAATGCCCAACACACTAAGCGTGACTGGTCTCACTACGTTCGAGCCGCAGTCCTACCAGCTTTCGTCCGAGGCTGACAACGCCACGGCTCGCGATTACCAAGGCGACGAGATTCTGAGCGTTTGGCACAATCGCAAGCGGAACTTCACTATTGAAGTCATCCCGACTGGCGCAACCATCGCAGACGCAAAGGTTGCAAATGTAATTCCAGACCCCGGAACTTTGATTACAATCGGGGACTCCGCAACACCCGACTTCGATGGCGAGATTGTGACCGTCTTTGAGTGCGTTCGCGCCAGCAAATCCGGCAGTAACACTGGCAATTTCTCGATCTCCATTGAAATGCGCAAGCACGTTGACAAAGCCGTCCAAGTCGCGATCACTTCGTAAACCATTTTATGAAAGCCGCATTTTCGCTAGCGGCTATTCCAGAACCATACCGGGTTCTTGGCCGTAATCTTCAGCCGTTCACGCTCGGGCATCAAATCCTGCTAGAGCGTTTCGAATCTTCCTTTGCGGTCGGTTCCCAAAAGCAAGCCGACGATTCAAACATCTACGGAGACTTGATCCTTTCCGTTTTCCTTTGCTCGTTCCCGTTCGAGGAGGCTTTGCGGCAACTCAACAGCCGGTTTCTAAAGCTAAAGCTTTGGGCGTGGGGAAAGCTTTGCGGCCGGTTCGATTTGCTGGAAGCCATCGAGTTTTTCCAGACGTATATCGAGGAGCACTCCCGCGAGCCGGAATTCAAGGTAATAAGCAACGGCAACGAAGCGCAATTCGACAGCGCAATTCCGTTCTCGCAATTCCTGAAGGTGAAGCTTGAGCAGGAGCTTGGACGCAGTCCAGCTGAGGCGCTGAACACGGTTTATTCTGCGGCCATTATTGATTACCTGACGGCCATGGAAGGCAAGGGGCTCATTCGATTTGTGTCCGAGGAAGAGAAGGCGCTGCACGAGGTTGCCAACGATCCAGAAGTGAACGCCCGGATTGAAGCTTGGGCCAAAAAGGTAATGGCTTCGCAGGGAAACTGACGCATGGCAAACTTTCTCAATCTACAGGCGTTCCTCGGGCTGAATGCGAGCGGGTTCAAGCTCGGCATGAAGCAGGTGGATAGCCAGGCGAAATCCACCGCCGCCGGAATTAAGATGGCTTTCGCTGCCGCGTTTGGACCGGCGGCACTCATTGCGGCTGCGGCAAAGATGGGGGCAGAGATTAAGAAGATTGTGGATTACGGCGGCAAGGTTCACGACCAGGCCGCGCGCATGAGCATCACTACGGAGGAGGTTCAGGCACTTGGTTACGCGGCAGAACAGACCGGCGCATCTATCGAGGACATGGCATCGGCGCTGAAAAAGATCGCGGTTGCGAGAAGCGCGGCGCTCGGAGGAGATTCAAAAGCACGCTCCAATTTCGCAGAATACGGAATCGATTTGGACATGCTGAAAAGCAGCGCGCCAAACCTTCAACTGTTCAGGCAGATTTCAGATGTCATCAAAGGCGCTGGTGATTCAACGAAATACATGGCCAGCATGCTTGCGTTGATGGGAAAGAGCGCCGACTCGCTTATTCCAGCGATGAAGGAAGGCATCGGCGGGATGATCGACAACTTCGACAGGCTTGGGCTTGCAATCGACAAGAGTGTCATTGATCGGCTCGATAAGGTTGGAGACAAACTGAACGATCTTAAATCCCAATCAAAAACGACGTTTGCAAACGTTTTAGTTGGCGGCTTTGAGTCTGCAAAGCTTTTACTGAAAGGGCTTTTTAGCGGCAAGGAAACCGTTAAGGGGTCTCTTTTCAAAACGGCTCCATTTGAAGAGCTTCAAGAGGCAATGATGGGAACGCTCTCAGATGCAATTAAAGGACTGGGCGGTGTAAGTAACAGCAAAAGACCATGGGAGGAGGACACAAGATTTAAGGGTGTCAACGCGAGAATGTTCGACGCCACACCCGAAAAGGAAAAGAAGCTTCGCAATGCCGACAAACCCGAGGTGAACAACTGGCAGAAGCTGGGCGGGCTTGTCATGTCGGCAGATCGCCCGCTGAACAACATCGAGAAGAACACGCGCAAGGCTGCGGACGCTTTGGACGCCATCAAAAAAGGCGGCGGATTCTCGGCAGCAAAACCTAAGGAAACAATTTTCTAAATGATTGTCAACGGAGTATCAGCTTTGGTCCGGGCGGGCTTCTCGCGGGATTACGACCCGTCTCGCGGACCGTCATTCACGCAGTATTACGAGGGCACAAAGGAAGCCATCGAGGAATTGGAGCGTCAGCTTGTCGGCGTGCGTTACGAGGTTGACTACACGTCACCGCCCATCGCAAAGCTTTCAATCACGCAAACCGGATACAGCGAGAACGAAGATCCGAACGCAATACTTGATGTTCAATACGAGCTTCTGGCAAACACGAGCAGCAAGAGCATTTTTGAGCATCCGGTGGCTCGCGCTCTTGGACAGGCTGTTATCTTGCAAATTCGGGATGCGCTGGACAGGAGCCCGGGAGACGCTGCGCCATCGTTCACGGGAAACACGCTCAAGATTTACGACATGGCCATTACCGGCCAGGACACGTATATCGATTCACAATTCGTTTTCCGGGTGACGCAAATCATTGGACGGCGAGCAAACGAGATTCCAGTTGCATTCACGGACGTGAACAAGATTTACACGACTGCCGAAATGCTCGCGGAGATTTCAACTCCACGCGCATACACCACGGCCATTCAGCTTGCCGCAGCAGCAGCGCAAGCAAGCTTCGGGACTATTCCTGCGGATTACACGCTCGGATGGCTTAAACAGGCTCCTACGCTCAACACGGTGGCAGATAACAAGATTGCGCTGAACTTTGAATACTGGTGTTACGCCTGGTCCGACCTGCTTTACTCATGAACGAACCGAAGCCAATGATTCCGTCCGGTTCCTCGCCTTTCGCTGATTGGGCAAAGAAGCAAGTTTCCGCGTCCAAAAGCCGACGCATACTTTTCGTGACCGGCGCGAAAATAATCGTGACCCCTCGCGGGACAATCCACAGCCGATAAATCGATGAACGAATATAAGCCACCGCAGCCGTCCGGGGGCAGCCCGTTTGCTGATTGGGCAAAGAAGGTCCAAGGCGGGTTGTATGGCGAACGCCGCATGCTTTTTGATAGCGGCTCTTTTTCAATTCACACTCCTGGCGGGGTAATGCATCGGCCAAAAGGTGGGAAAAGGTCGCGTCGCGCGAGCCTGGGGCGGATTCCATTCATCGCCCAATGGGTCGCACCGACAGGGTTCAGGAACGGCACGACCATCGCCGCATGGTATCCTCCCGACATTTCAGCCACCGGCGCTGGGGGACTGTATGCGCCAACCGCAGTGGAACAGGAAGGAATTTGGGCAACGCTCGGGCCAGAGCTTGATTTGGACGCTGTTCCGCAAATGGCATATTCGATTCTCAAGTTCAGCACGCCAATTCCGGGCGGCTGGACGATACTTGTCGGCACGGGCCAATCGGTTTACGGAAACGGAGACGTTCCAGAAGAGACGCAGCCGCTTGTTGAGGACGCCCGACTCGGCGGCATTTTCATCGCAAGCCCGGATGCAACAGCGCGCTTTGAAGAGCCGGTCGTGCCGCTTCGATATCCGCAGGTTGACACCACGGCAGACGATGTCGCTGGCGGGTTGCTGGTTGCAGCCGACCAAACGATCACTCACATGATAATGCTGAACGTCTCCATTGCGGCTCCGCTGATGGCCTACGGCGCGACGATCTTCCCGCCGACATCACTCACCGTCTCCGGGGTTGCCTACCGCCCCTAAGGGATTGACTCCCGCCCTTAAGGTGTGGCGGTCGAGATCATTCCAGTTTTCGCGAATTTGTCCTCCGGTTACTTCCTTGAGGGAAAGCAATCGCGGCAAACGACAAATCAGCCGTTCGGACAGTTCTTTTCACGGAACAATCTCTATTTGCAGGTCTTTCCCGTGGTGGTGAACACCGCCGCCACGCTTTCCACGCCTCTGGCCGCTTGCGACGTGTCCGGCATGAGCCTGGTCGCTTCGATTTATTCGAGCGACGGCGCAACGGTTCTGGCCACGGGCAGCTCATTCACGGCGGACACGTCGGCGGGCACGCTGACCGGCAATGTGGATTGCAACACCGTGGCGATGGCGAGCTACGTATCAACGGCGACCACAGCATCAGTCATCATTGAATTTCGTTTCACGGGAGCTTACGGGAGCAGAAACGTCCGGACCACGGGCACGATTCAGAACCAGCGGAACTATTCAGGCAGCCCGACCGCAATACCGGACACGACATACGTGACAACGCCGGAGATGAATGCACGCGCCTTGCTGCGGGACAACGGGGCCGGGGTTGGATACATCCTGACTTCTCCGGATGGAACGAAGCGCGGATACGTTTACCTATCGAACAACGGAACGCTCGAATGCGATTTGCTCTAATGAAGTTTTTAACGCTCATTCCAATTTTGCTTTGTGTTGCCTGCGCGCACGCGGGTTCGATCGTCACTTTGACCATCACCGTCACAAACACGCCTAGCGCAGGCGACACTATTACCGTCAATTCAGTTGTCCGAACAAACGTTGCGAGCGTGGCCACGGCTGCAAACGAGATACTAATCGGAGCGAATATCGGCGCTTGCACAACGAACATGTTCAACCAGTTCGCAAGCTACGGATTCACAACCTTAAGCCTGAACCGTTCAAGCTCGAACATCGTTACGCTTCGCGGAATTGTTGACCAGACAATCAGCGCCAGCGCCTCGGGGACTTGGGCGACGCTCACGCTGAGCACGAACACGACCACGAACATGGTTGTCGTCATGGTTCCGGCAACCTCGGTTCCGGTTCAGTCCAAGGCGACGAACATCATTAGCGAGCTCGTGCGCGACATCGGGACGCACAGCACAAACAGCATTCCCGCAGCCGCCACGGCGCTTGCGCATCACGCGAACCTGACGACCGCGCAGACGTTGAGCAACAAGACGCTCGTTTCCGCGACGATGAGCAGCGGGACTCTGACAAACGTCACGGGCGGTTTTACAAACATATGGACAACGAACCTTTACGTTTACGGCGCATTCGACATTACAAACACCGCGCCGACGATGAACTTTAAAGACACGGACGCGGCGGCGGACGAGAAGAACTACTACATTTCGGCGGCTGGCGGGTTCTTCTCGTTGGGTGTTTACGATGACGCGGCATCTTCATTTCACACTGTGCTTGTCGCGGACCGAACCGGGACAACGCTCGATTACTTAAACCTTCAGGAAGGACAGCTTCGAATCGATGACTCGATTAAGAACACTGGCACGTCAATCCTTCCGTTCATCGTTAATAGCTCACTCGCGAACGGCAACAACTCGGCGATCGTTGTGACCGCGAAGAACACCAAGCTGACAGCCGGACCAACAGCAGCCTTCGCGATTTGCGGAATCGCCGGTGGCGAGGACGGGCGCGAGATCACGATTTACAATTCGATTGCGCAAAACATGACGATTGCCAACGACTCCGGGACGGACCCTACGCCCGCGAATCGAATCTATACCTTGACTGGATCCGACATCGCAACGTCAGGAGTGGGCGCCGTGACGCTTGTTTATGATGCGACCGCCTCACGTTGGATTGTCACAAGTTTTCGCGACTAACATGAGAGCAATCTTTTCAATTTTCGTTCTGTTGCTGGCCGTGAACGCCTCGGCGCAGCGATACGCGATCACGAACATCAATTTCGGGACTGCGGCCAACGACGGCACGGGCGACACTCCGCGCTCAATGGCGCAGAAGATCAACACGAACTTTTGGTCGGTGACGAACGTCCTGCGCGGGATTCAGATCGACATTCGATCCATCGGCGCCGCGTGCGACGGCGAGACTGACGACGCGAGCTACATCCAGCTTGCTGTTAATTCGCTGACCAACGGCGGCGGGCGCGTGTTCATTCCGGCTCGAACGGTTATCAATTCGACCGTGACAATCACAAACGACAACGTGACGCTTTCAGGCCCAGGCGCAGGCATGGTTTATTCGACTGCCATTGCAACCAACCTTGCTTGGCTCACGCATGCGACGAACGTTACCGCCTTCCGGGTTGGTGACGACTCGCGAACCGTGAAGGGATTCAGCATCCAGAACGCAACCATGTATGCTCCGAACAACGGATCTCGCGCGCTTTGGATTCAAAGCGGGTGGGGCGGATACTACCAAAACCTTGTTCTCTTTGGTTACAAGACCAACATCATGCTTGGGAATGGAACGAACTATCCGGCGACGCTCAACGAGTTTTACGGAACCAGGATCGAGCAATCCAGCGAGGAGGGTTCCCGAGCTATCTATTCGCTTTGGGCGAACGACGAGGATGCTTACGTCACAGCTAATCGATTCTTCGGCGGCGAGATTAACGGGCGCTCGTCCGGCACGGACGTTTACGCCATCGAGATTGACGCGAGCGAACTGATGTTCATCGGCACTTACGTTGACGGCACGAGCGGCCGAATGGTTAAGATGACAAAGACCGCCTCGGCATTCGGCTACTCTCCTTTGCTGCAAAGCTCCGGCATGTGGCTGGACGCCTCGGGTGGAGGCGTCGTCGTGGACGTGGACAACAGCGCCACTAATGGTTGGGTGTGGGCTTCGCTTAAAGGATGGTTCCAAGGCTCGGGGAACATCCGGCAAACTGGTGTCAGTTACCCGATTAACAACATCAATACCGCATCGTTCCGCACTTACGCGCCGAAGGTTGACAGCGGGATTTACTTATCGATGGGTTCGACGCTCTCGAACACGGGGAACATTTACATTGATGGGAATTCGGACGCATCAATGACTCTTTATTCTCCGACATACGTCACGATTTCAGGCAGCGACCTGAACGTCACAAGGAGCATGCGACTCGGCACCGGAGTAATTGCCAACCAGAGCACAAACCTAAGCCTAACGTTTCAAGCCGAGACGCGGCGGGTTTATGCGCTGGTGACGAACAATCCGACTGACGGAGATACGCTCGTCATAAACGGCGAAACAAAGACGTGGAAGACCGCCACAACCACAAACTACGCTGCTGAAATCCTGATCGGAGCAAACACAAACGCGAGCGCAACAAACCTTTCTCTGTTTGCGACCACAAACCTTTTCTATTTGACCGCCTCGGCCACGGCTGAAACAAACCAAGCCGCGATTGTCGGCTCTCAGAATGCGCAGATGCACGTCAGTTCAACCGGAACTTGGGGAAGCTTCCAACTCGTGACCAATAACACGGACAGGACGATTGTCGATGCGACGACAAACAATCTGTCGATTGTCAGTCCGAACAATTTCGCGATGGTTTCCGGCGTGGGCGGGTTCGGCTTTTACAACGGCAGCACGCAGCACACGGTTTTGACGCACGAGGCTTTGACCATTCCGCGCGTTACCACAACGCAGCGCGATGCTATTGCGTCACCCGCAAACGGAATGCTGATTTACAATACCTCGACCACAAACTTTCAAGGGCGCGCCGGGGGCGCTTGGGTGAACCTGAACTAAATGGAGTCTATATGTTTGGACTTGGCTTAGGACTTGGAATGGGAATCCCTTTTGGACAGATTCCAGGAGATTCGGTTCCCGCTGATGCGTGGATCAATCCAGAGACCGGAGAGCCATGGGTCAATCCAGAAACCGGCGAACCTTGGGAGAATCCTGAATAATGAAAACGATCTGCATTTTTATCACGCTGCTTTTTGCGCACACCGCGACGGCTGCAACCACTGGAGCAATCGCCGCATATAACGGTGTTGCCAACCGTTTACTTGCGACAAACGCGGCCATAATCTCAGGCACAAATATGCTTGTGCAAGGGCAGGTTAGCGCAAACAGCCTGAACGCAACCGGAGCAGTCACCGCCGCAAGCTTCACGCTTTCCGGGGTTTCGCCAGCGCTTGTGACAATGGCCGTCGGTGGCACGATCACGAACGCCGCGAATGACGTTAAGCTGACAAACAGCATTCCAGTTGTGTTCAACTCGAACGTTGTGTTCAATGCGACCGTGACAGGAGCTTCAGGGCCGAGCGCATACAGCGGAACCAGCGGATTAATAACAAATACCACATCTGAGTCAAGCATTTACACCAACACGACGCTTCTGACGGCGGGGATTCTTGGAACAAATAAAGTGCTTTACGTCCGATCTGTCGGATACCTTGAGAACCATTCAGGGGGGAATATAACAATCAGGCCAAAGTTTTACCTTGGGGGAAGCGTTGTGTTTGACGGCGGAACTTACAACATCACAACACAAGCCTCAGCAGATGTCAAATACGCCTACCAGCTTGAGTTTGAAGTAAGCAACATGGACAGCGCCTCGGCTCAATGGGTGAGCGGCGGGTTCAATATCGGTAGCGCGCAAGTGCTGACGACGCAGATATTTTTCACTCCATTGATGGCAAAGATTGTGGCTGGAGGGGCTGCTGCAATCGACACGTCCGCAGCGCTTACATTCGGGGTCACGGTGACTCCGAACACCGCCTCAACGGTTGCTTGGACACAGAAGCACATTTACGCCACCGTGCGATGAGACTTTTACTCGTCATCTTTCTCGCAAGCCTGAACTGCTTCGGAGCAGTTTACACGGCGGCGTCTGTTGAGCGCGACGACGTGAAGGCTGCTATCGACTTGGCTTCGACGGGTGACATGGTGATTATTCCTGTGGGGGCCGCGACTTGGACCAATTCCCTCAAGGTCACGAACAAGGCGATCACGCTTGTCGGCGCTGGCTACCACACAATCATCACTCGCGCCACGACGGCCAACGAGCCCTTGATTCAATTCAGCGGGACGCCGACGAATCTTGTTCGCTTGAGCAACTTTCGCGTGATAGATGGTGGAACCACAGGAGGAACTTCATCGATCATCCAAATCGGTAACTTTGGGTTAAGCCATTACTTGTTCACGAACATTGCGCGCGTGGATCACATCATCATCACGAACTTGCTGTTGCGTGACGGAATTACCTTCAACGGTTGGTCAATGAGTTTAGCAGACAACTGCCGCATCGATTCCACGGTTAATGGCCAGATGTTTCAAATCAACGGACTTGGAAACGCTAACACCACAAGCACGAACGCGGCAAACGCGACGAATATGTTCCCATCTTGGGATACGATCCCATTGTCTCCAGGAACGACAAACATGGTCGTTATGGAGGATATTTATGCGACGTATCCAAACACAGGTAGCGGGAACGGAACCGTGGATAGTTATGCGGGAGCGAGATGGGCGGCGCGTTTCTTCACTGGAACAAACCTAAGCTTCGGGGCTCATGGAACCGACTCCTCGGGCGCGAATCGCGGGACAGTCTGGTATGAACTTTACGGCAACAACTGGACGAACAACAACAACGTGTTTCCGTTTTCGTTCCGTGGCGGTTCTGGCTTGTTCGCAAGCAACACGGTGGTGCATGTGGCTGACACTCCGCAGAACTTCATCCGCATCGACAATTACCGGAACTCAGGCACGAACATTTACTACACAACAACCAATAGTTCCGGTTTTCTTATTCCTTGCTGCAATCCGTTCGGCCCAGCCGCGCCGGGCGAATACTACGTAGGAGGCGAGGATGCAACCGGCTATCCAGCAATGGACCAGATGGGCATGGGGCCGCCGACGATCTTTGGGACAACGAACGTCACGCAGACGCACAATCCGCTTTACGCGTGGGAGAATTACATGGACGGCGTATTGGGATTGCCATTCCTGAATGCCACGCCTTACGTCAACACTGGCGATTACGCATACATCCCAAATTCGACGAACTACATCGTCTCTGGCCGCGATTATTTCGACAACACGCCGAGGCCGGGATGGACACCGCTATCATATCCGCATCCGCTGCGAGTCGGCGCGGATCACAACGTGACAATAACAAGCCTTCCGATGGGGGCCACCATCACAACGACCGCAGACCTGAACAGCGTCCTAAGCGTGACGACTCCGGGAGTGAATCTTTACATCGATCAAATGCCGATCACGCTCACAGCGCCAGCAACGTATTCCGGATTGCCATTTGAGCAATGGAAGCTCAACGGCGAAACCTACAGCACGGATCTTGCGATCACGCCAACAGTTGAAAGCGGGCAGACGTTTCAAGCCGTCTATGTTTCGACGGTTCAGGCGAGCGGCGGCATTATATTTTCAGGCGGGATCGGAATTCAATAGATGATTTATGAGCGAGTCCGTAACGCGATTTTTGACAAAGAACGGCGGGAACCTAAAGGCGATTATTACGCTCGTCGTCGCCATCGCGCTTTACTATACCTCGCTGGAGTTGCTCAAGTCCCAAGTTGAAGCGACCGCGATCAAGCTTGAGAAGATTGAAGCAAAAACCGTGAGCGACCACGATATTCTAGTGGAGCTTCGAACCGACATGAAGATTCTGAAGGAACACGTTTTAAATCGGGAGTAAATTTATGAAAAGCTGGAAAACATCAGTCCTTGGAATTACCGCAATCGTCACCGCAATCGGCAACGCCATCCCGCTTTTGCTGGATAACAACCCGGCGACGAATCCAGATTGGGGCTCACTGATTGCGATTGTGTCGGCTGGCGTCATGGGGCTGTTCGCGCGCGATAACAACGTTTCGAGCGAACAAGCTGGCGTGAAGTGACCGCCACAATCCTAACCATTATCGCCGCGTTGCTTCCTGCGCTCATTTGGGCATGGAAGCGGCGCGCAACAAAGCACGATGAACCCGAGCACAAGCAAGCCGATTGGATGCGCAAAGTCGAAAAGGAAATCGACAGCGATGATTCGGCCAGTGCTTCTGTTCGGGTTAACGATGCTCTTGCTACTCTCCGGATGCGTCGCGCCGCGCGTGATTCCAAGCGACCGGGCGATCCAAAGAGTTAAGGCTGGCAAACCGTTCACGGCTCCCGTGGACGGCCAGTTCATTCCAGATGCGCTCTGGATCGATTTGAATGAAGAACTTGGTCGGAAGATTAACCAATAAACCAAAATGGCTGCTACACGGCTCAGGCTCGTCGCGGAATACCGCAACGGCGATGGGAACTATCTCCGAAAGGAGTTCGACCCGGAGAAGTGGGTGCCGTGCAAAGGCGAGCACGACCTGAGCGCATTTATTGCGGCGTTCCTTGTGCTGGTGGATCATACCGAGGGCCGGTCGATGGAGTTGCGCAAGCTGCTGGCCGAACACAAGCCGCCGAACCATGACTGAGCTTTTGCTAGTGATTCCAACGACATGCCCAAGCAAGTGTTGCCGCCGGGAAAGCTGAGCGCAAAATCTTCAAACTGATTGACGCCGCAGGCAGGCTCGCGCCGTCTCCGCGGTGGCGGTTGAAACGGTAATTTCCTGTCAGAAATTTAGGGGTCTTTTCCTGACAAAATCCCGCCCCAAAAAATAATTTGAAGATTTTTCTTGTGTTGTTCGCAACGGCTGTGTATGGTTTAACCAAGATGAATACAACAACAGCAGCGAACCAAACGACAGCAGGCCAGACATTCGGAGCGCGAACCGTCTCCATCGTCCGGAATTCCAAGGGCCAACGCGCGGCCAAGATCACCACGACATTCAACACTAGATTTGTTCCGGTGGAATTGCTCGGCCTTGCGACGGGGCGTGACGCATGGATGAGGGACATCATGGTCCGTTGCTCATGTGGCGCGGTTTCGAAGGCTGGAGAGATGGAAGGCGAATATTGCGCGGCCTGCTACGATAAGGCCGGTGAAGAAAATGCCGCAGCAGACGGCAACTGAATCCCTAATCCGCGCCACCCCTTCGCAGAGGGGTGAGGCGGGCGAGGACGCTCGGGAAAGAAAACAAAATGAAAAACTACACAAGCAGCGGATTCCGAAACGTTCAGGCCGAAAGCATGAAAGAAGCCGCTGAGATTTTTGCCAATCGCGCCGCGCGCCGAAAATATGGACGGTCGGCATACAGCCGGACGTGCACGCAGCAATCGCACTCGCAGGACGGGTCGCTTGCGGAATACTCCGCTTTCATCGGCTACAAAACAGGACAACACGAAACATCGGGCAGCAACATTCAATTCACTGTTCAAATCACGAAATGAAACCACCCCCCGAAGTCCGCGCATGGATGTCCGAGATGGGCCGCAAAGGCCGAGGCGCGGCGAAAGCCCGCACGCCGGAACAAGCCCGCGCAGCCGTCAACGAACGCTGGCGCCGCTGGCGCGAAAGGCAGAATCCGGCGGGACAAATCAAAGGAAAGGAAGCGAAATGAAAATCAAAACACTGATAATGGACGAGCAAGACGAGATCGAAAGCCTGCGGGCGCAACTCGCAATCGTGACGGACGAACGAGACAAGGCATGGAAGGACACGCAACGCATGAGCGCCAGAGTCATCGCAGCCGAGGCGGAGATCGAGCGGCTGAAGGAACCAAGCGGGATGCGAGAGATGCTGTTGCCGATGTTCGACTCGGAGCGTCTCCGGTTCATTGAAGCACTCGGATTTTGCCGACACTGCGGCTCCGATGAAAAGCGATTCGGTTCCTGCCAATGCTGGAATGACGAGTAAAAACAATAAAACATTTTCCTTGCAAAACATAAAAACATTCGATACTCATTGAACCACGAAACAAAATTCAGATGAAACCTGACAACAAAACAATCTCGCTTCCCGATGCGCTTCATCGGCGGCTGAAACTGGAGTGCGCCAAGCGCGCGGTGAAAATCAAGGAAGCGGTCGCCGTGGCAATCGCGGCATGGATCGGAGGCGCGAAGTGAGCAATGACGCCAAATGCATTTGCTACGCCGCTTTGGCCAGCAGCGCAGCTCGGTTGCTCAAGTTGGTGTCCTTGGACCGGCGCTTCGCTCCCGAAAGCGTGGGGGCCGACGTGGCGCATTTGAAGCGCATCACGCGCGCCGTCCGTGAGCTTGGCATCCAGTCCCCGGCGCAACTCATTCGGGATGCAAGGAGGGTTGGATGATCGAGTCACTCACAAAGCAAGAGTCGGCGGAATTGGAGGAACTTGAGTTCACAATCCGATCCAGCCTGAACGAGATGGAGGCGGCGGGACGGGCGCTAATCGCGATTCGTGACCGGAAGCTTTATCGCGCGGAGTTTCGGACGTTCAAGGAATACGTGTCACAGAAATGGGAGATGAGTTGGAAGCAAGCTTACCGCCTTTGCGACTCAGCGAACGTTATCGCAAACCTAAAAGAAAGTGTCCAATTGGACACTCTTCCTGAAAAGGAATCTCAAACCCGAGAACTGGCCAAACTCGCACCCGAAGATCAAGCCACAGTGTGGAAAGAGGCGGTTTTGGAAGGCGAAACAACAGCATCGAAAATCAATCGCATCGGCAAGGAGTTTGCCGCGCTTCCGCCGGAGGAAAAAGAGAAGGTCCGGTCAGGCGAGACAACAATTGTCGAAGCGCGTGAAACGAAATCTCCGAAACCAGAACCACGCCGCAAAGGCTCATACGAACACTGGAAACAATTTCGAGATTTGTGTGGACAAGCGACCGAAGCAATCGATGCAATGGAAGGGCTTGTTGTGGACTACGACCACATTATTCCGGCACGTGAAGCCGCAACCAAGCTCTGCAAAAAACTGGAAAAAATAATCAACAACATCGAATAAATATGTATAAGCAAACCAACCAACCATCAATCCGCGAAGTGACACCGAGGGAAGCTGAAGAAAAGTTTCTTTCAATTAATAATTTCCCAGGTCAGAGGCCTCACAAGGTTTCTAAATCTCGGCTTTATGCCGACTGGATGAATGATGGACGCATGAGGATCGCACCCATCGACATCGCGACCGGCCCGAACGGGGTCAAATACCTGATGAACGGGCAGCACACATGCTACGCAATTGTGATGCACGGAAAACCGTTTAAGTGCATCGTCACTCATTACCACTGCGAGACTGAAAGCGATTTCTACAAACTGTTCGCTACGTTCGACGTTCACGCAACGCGCACCCAGGGGCAAATCATAAGGGGCGCGCGCGGATTCCTGAAAGATGAAGCATTAAGGACACTGCCACTTCGCGTGCTTTCCTCGTGCGGTTCGGCGCTCGTCATTATCGGAGAAAAAGAAAAGCCGTTTTTCGGGCTTCATTCAATATCGGACAAAACCATCAAAGTGACCGCAATCGACGAACACCCCGACGAAGTTGCGTGGGTGGCGTCATTCTCTGAGCACGATCATCTGTTAAAGGTTGGAGTGGTCGCCGCCATGATTGCCACTTACAGGAAGTCCAAAAGCGCGGCCAGCGAGTTTTGGAGGCTAGTAGGAGACGGAGTTGGGATAAAATCCAAAGACCATCCATGCTACAAGCTTCGCGAGACTTTGACCCGCAACATGGCAGCAAACAACTCTAGGAACGTCCACTTTGTGGCGTATTCAACTTGTATCGCCTGGTGGAACGCATTTGCGACAGGAAAAAATCGATCCTCCGTTAAGGTGGCATCCATGAGCGAGCCCCCCGCAGTGGAGCCATTCACGGAAGCGACCAGACGCGACCCTTTAAAAGAGAAACAGGAGAACGGGAATCTTTCGATTTTGTCGGCCTTAAAATCAGATTCATCAAAACTTCAAAGCCTTACCGGCACACACCGAGCATGATCGACGAAAACGGAGAAGTTAAGACCAGGCACACGACGTATCTGGTCGCAAGCTCAGAGACTGAGTCTCTCGCCCCGCGAAGCGGAACGCTCAAGATGTTCCTTCGCCAGTTCGCGAAATGGGAAGAGCGCCGAGGCTTCAAGCGCCGGACGGCCAGCGAGGCGCATCGGCAGATAACCACGGCGGCAGCGTGCAAGTAAAATCAGGAAAACCATTAAACCAAGCCTATGAACGAAATCTACCTACTTCCCGCGACGCTAATCTTCATCGCCGCGATAATCTCAACCGCAGCCTGCTTTGTGTGCTGCTCAGCTTCGCGCAAGGAACCGTCATACTGCGCCATATGCCGACACTGGCACCGCGGAAAAGAGCGGAGCAAAGAGCCGTTCCCGGACCATTCCGGCGCGGCCAAGGTGTATCGGGATTGCGCCGAGTGCGCGAAGTAATTTTAACAATCTCGGGAGAACGCCGGGCCTCGCAACTTGAGAGCGAAAAACTAGGCGTGACGGGCGGAGAGAGTGCCGCACAATTTTTTAACCAATTTCGAAAGCGGCGAGCGATGCAAGACGACAGGAGTAACCCAGACACGAATCGAGCGAATTATCTCGGTTCACGCGAAAGCGTTCGCTGGCAGAAACAATCCACGCTCCGCGATGACCCGCTTTCGTTTCTATTTTAACCAACCAAAACCTATGTGCCAATTCAAATCAGCAATCGTCATGCGAAACGGAGATTTACTTTACTCTCCGTGGACAGAATCCCATTCGGATTTAATCCGGATGAACAACATCAAAGAAGGCCCGCGCATCAACTTCGCTCGCGTGGAATTCTTTCCAGAGAACAAGGATGACTTCGATAAGCCGGAGAAATACAAGCTCAAGATAGACGAGGAACGGACACCGGATTGGTTCGATGATGCGATGAAGGAAAAGACCATCGAAAAGCTTCAGAGTGTTATCAGGAGAATGATCGTTTCTGGCGACGTGAACCTTCCTCGCCGCGCTTGTCTGCCTTCGGGCTTGTGGGCGGGCGGGCGCGCGTGAGGGCAATTTTAAGGAAGTAACTATGAAAATCATCATCACCAGACAGGAACTAAAGGCCGCGCTCATCTTCGCGAGCACAGACGAATCGCGAATGACGCTGAACGGCGTTCGAATCGAAGTAACTCCCGAGCGCGAAACTCCGATGCTTGTCGCGTGCGACGGGCGCAGGCTGGTCGCAATCGAGAGCGCGGCCGTTCAATCCGAAGTTGCCACCGAGGATCACGCCATCACGCTCGATCCCGAATTCGCGAACATCATCGTGCATCTCTCGAAAGCATGCGGCGGGAAAATCTCGTCATGGATCGAACTGGAGAACAACCCAGGCAGCAAGCGACTCGTCGCCACGGTCTACGGCAAGGATGTTTACTTGGACGTTCACGCAGGCGCGCTGATCGAAGGCACCTATCCGGACTGGCGCAAAGTCATTCCTTCGAAGTCCAAACAGCGCGAGCCAATTTCAGACATTGGACTGAACGCCGAACTCGTCGGCGACTTTGCCAAAGCCGCAAAGGTGATGGAATGCCTGCCCGTGGTGCAGATGAACCTTGTGGGTAAAGAGCAGTGCGTCGAAGTCCGGCTTACCGCGTGCGCTCAATTCTACGGGCTCGTCATGCAGTGCAAGCTCGATGACTCGATTGAATACCAGCCGGAGTTTCTGAAGATCGTCGAAGGATTTCAGAAGCAGGAAGAGCCGGTTATCGCGAAGGCGACCTAACTTTTCAAACCTTTTAACCAACCAGAAATCGAAAATATGAGCCAATCAGTTACAAAACCAACATCAACGAAGGAAGAGAAATTCATCGAATACACGCCGTTTGGCGGGGATACAAAAGTGAAGCTCAGCCTTCAAATCGTCCTAAAGTTCCTTTGCAAGCCGACTTCGCGCGGCCAGCTTCCAACCGAGTCAGACGCGATGAAATTCATGATGCTTTGCCACGCGCGGGCGCTGAATCCGTTCGAAGGCGACGCCTATCTCGTTGGCTACGATGGCCAGAGCGGGCCGGAGTTCTCGATCATTACCGGCGTTCAGGCTTTCTACAAGCGAGCCGAAGTCAGTCCTGAATATGACGGGCTGGAGTCCGGCATCATTGTCCGGCGCGAGGACGGGACCACAGTTGAACTTGAAGGCGAATATCACGATGACAACGAGACGGTCGTTGGTGGATGGGCCAAAGTGTTCCGAAAGAATCGCAGCCATCCAACAAAGTCACGCATTCGAATCAACGGATTCAAGAAGAACAACAAGTTTTGGAACAGTGACCCGGCCGGAATGATCGCAAAGTGCGCCGAGGCTGACGCCTTGCGCCGCGAGTTTCCGACGAAGCTTGGCGGTCTTTACATTCCAGGCGAGCAGTTCCGCAGCCACGAGGACATGGCCATTGCAGCCGCCAAGCCTGCGATTGCAACGAACATCGCGAACCTTCTGCCCGAGCCATCGGCACCCGAGCCCGCATTGCAACCCCAGGACGAGCCAGAGCGCGTGCCGATTGAACGCGAGACCGAGGCACCAACCGAGCGGACTGAACGCCCGGCAGCTAAGCAGGAGCGCAAGGCCGCGCCAGCGGAACACGAGATCACGCCGCAAGCCAAGCTTCTGGCGCTGGTGACCGGCGCATGCCACACCGAATCGAACTTCATGGCGCTGGCGCACGACCAAGGTTGGGCGCTCGAATCTCAGAAAACGATTGCAGAGATCCCGGACGCAAAAGCCGCTCACTTGGTCAAAAGCTGGCAATCGATCGTTAAGGGGCTGAACGCGGCTTATCCGGCTGGGGGTGCGGCGTGATCATCTTTAACGCATTCGCGGCCGGGTTGGCTTTTGTGGCTGGGTTAGTCGTTGGAATTTTCACTTTCGCCCCGAGAAAGAAGCGTGAATTAGACAAGCTCGACGACCACTACAAGGCCGTCGAAGCGCGCCTCAGCAGGTCCATGGAAGCGCACGAAAGAATTGCGGCCAGCATGGAAGAACTGACCTACGTATTCCGAAACACAACCTTCAAATGACCACCGCCCTAATCCTTCAAGGAGCAAGCTCGATCACGGTCGAGATACCCGCCGAATCAATCACGCGCAAAACCGAGGCGCTGGCCACGGCATCAGCGGTCAAGGCCGTATCCGATGCCGCATCGCAAAAGCAGGCCGCAGACGCGCTCCGCACCGTCACGGCGCTTTTGAAAGCCGTCGAAGACTCGCGAAAGCAAATCAAAGAGCCCGTGCTCGCGGCTGGCCGGAATATCGACGAGACCGCGCGGACCTTTGCTTCGCCGCTGGAAGTCGAGAAAGCGCGCCTCGGGGAACTGCTCGCCGGATTCGAGCGGGTTGAACGCCGGAAAGTCGAGGAAGCCGAACGCGCCAGGCAGGCTGAGATTCGCCGGATCGAGGCAGAGAGACTGAAGGCCGAGCGCGAGGCGCAGGAAGCTGCGCGCAAGGCACAGGAAGAGGCAGCACGCATCGAGCGCGAGCGCATCAAAGCGCAGCAGGACGCCAGCAACGCCGAGAACGCCCAAGCACGTCGGGCCGCTCAGGAACAGGCCGACAAGCTCGCCCGAGAGCAAGCCGAGGCCCGAGCAGCCCAGGAGAAGCAGCGAGCGGCCGAAGCGGCACAGCAAGCCGAGTTGCACCGGCAGCATCAGGAAGCTGGTCGGCAGGTTGTCACATTCGCGCAGCCGAAGACATCGGGAATGACTGTGCGCGAGCGGTTCAACTTCGAGGTTCTGGACATTCACGAACTATACACGTTCGACAAGTCCCTTGTGACTCTCGAACCGAACCGCTCCGAGATTCTGAAGCGCATTAATGCCGCCGAGAACCCGCTGAGGAAGTGCCCGGCGTTGGTGATCTTCGCGGAAGTGAAAGTGGGGGTGCGATGAGCATTCCAAACCCACAGGCTTTTCCAACCGCCCAACAAATAAACGGAAATGGCGATGTCATTCAATGGGCAGACTGCGGAATGACCCTGCGCGATTACTTCGCGGCAGCGGCGCTGCCAGCGGTCATTCGAGAATTACGCATCCACGAAGACCGCCAAAACGAATTCGCGGTTGTGGCCTACGAGATAGCGGATTCGATGCTGGCCGAACGCGAGAAGGTGAAGCCATGAAATCCACCCCGCTTCTATTCACATCTCCGATGGTCCGCGCGATTCTGGGCGGCAGTAAGACGCAGACGCGGAGGCCGATTAAGCCGCAGCCGGAACCTATCCCTGTTGACATCCGAAGCCGACGCGACAAGTGCGACCATTGGTGGCCATGCGCCAAAGCAGGGGCAATGATCGACATCACAGATGCGGCTTGGCTGTGCCCATTCGGAAAGGTTGGCGACCAGATTTGGGTGCGCGAGAATTTCCAGCCTCTCATCCGGGATGAATCCGAACGAGACTACAAAACAGGCGCTGGGTATCGAGTGGTTTACCCTGCCACTGATCCAGTTGAAGAATTCTATGACGCTTTCCGCGAGGATCTATCAAACAGGGTTTGGCCCTCGATCCACATGCCGCGCTGGGCTTCGCGGATCACGCTCGAAATCACCAACGTCCGCGTTGAGCGCGTGATGGACATCAGCGAAGCGGATGCAAAAGCGGAAGGTTCGGAACTGCTGCGCTGGTTTCATCGCCCCGGAACACCAGAGGGCGAGGACACCAACCTCGGCGCGCAAGGCCAGCAATGGAACGAGTCTTGGGATGCGCCGTGCTATCGAAACGGATTCGCAAAGCTCTGGCAATCGATCTACGTAGGCACCTCAAACGATTGGGACCGCAACCCGTGGGTTTGGGCGCTGGAATTCAGGAGGGTTGAGAAATGAAACCGGACCTTCTCCACATACTTCAGCACTCGCTTGGCGCAGACCGATACGGGCGAGGAACGCAATATCGCAATCGGTTCGTGACCGGGCCGGGTTCCGACGACTTTGCGAAATGCAACGAGCTTACACAGCTTGGATTCATGTTTGACCACGGGCCGCAGCCCATGACCGGAGGAATGCACTGTTTCACGGTTACTGAAACAGGCAAGTCCGAAATGCGCGAGCACTCGCCGCAACCCCCAAAGCTGAGCCGAAGCCAGCAGCGGTATCAGCAATTTTTGGAAGGCGGCGGGTTCATGAAGTTTGGTGAATGGCTGAGGAGGGCAAAAGTATGAGCACACGCAAGCATCTTCCATCCGCCAGCGGCACAATGCGACTCCTGAACTGCCCAGGCAGCCACGCAGCCGAAGCGGCAACACCACGCGAGCCAGAGACTCCCGATGCGGTGCGCGACGGCGGCACGCTGATACACGCGGCAATCTGCGGGGACGAGCGGGCACTCGCTCAACTCACGCCGGACCAGATCGAGACCAAAGAGAAATGCGAGCGGCTGGAATTCGAGGCCGCATCCAAATACATCGACATCGAAGATGGATCGCACAGCCTGACACGTGAGGAGCGGCTTTGGTTGCACAATGACGAACTTGAGAAGATCTTCAGCGGACAGCCGGACGTTATCCGGATTTCACACGAGCGACATGTCGCTGTAATCACCGACTTCAAAAGCGGCTGGGCCGGGGCCGAACCGGCGGAACAGAACGCGCAGATAATGGCACTCGCGGTCCTTGTGGCCAATGCCTTCGATGTCGCAATGATTTACGGAATCATCGTCCAGCCGAACGCAATGCAAGGCCCGAAAGTCTCCGTTGTTGAATACGGTCCGGGCGAGATTGTAACCGCCGAGCGAATGCTGCGAGCGGCCATTGCTAAAGCGAACCAACCGGACGCACCTCGCGCGTCAGGCGAATGGTGCAAGTTCTGCCGCGCGAAATTGAATTGCATGGAGTTTCAATCGCGCGCGCTCGCCGTGGAACTCTACGGTCAAACTTCGGAACTCTCGCACGAAAAGCTGCTCACGATGTTCGATCACTGGACCGTCGTTAAAGGCATGGGCGCGCAACTTGAGTCTGTGCTTAAACGGATCATCAAAGAGAATCCCGAAGCGTTCGCGGGTAAGCTGCGGATCACCGAAGGCAGGAACATGCCGACAGTGGACCCGATGAAAGCATGGGGAGCGTTGTCCGAAATGATGGCGCCGGATGAGTTTATTGGATGCTGCAAGGTTTCACTGACTGGATTGCGCGAGACCTACCACAAAAACACCGGAGGAACCCTGAAGGAAGCAAAGGAGAAACTTGGCCGCATCCTCGGTGACGCGGTCACATACAAAAAATCAGAAGGGAGCTTGGAAAGGATATGAGCAGGACAGATTTGCTCGCGGTTGCATTCGTCATTGGAGGAATTGGATCGTCAATGTTTTTCCATTACGCGATGAAAATTCAAGAAGATTTGCTGCGCGAAATAATCTTGCTGCGCGAGCGTGTGGCTAAGCTTGAAAACGAACAAGAGCGCGATAGCGACGACGGCGATTGGTGGAAGGAGACAAACTAACTTTATGGCATACGAACAACGAGACAACAGCGGCGCGCTGTTTAAGAATCACCACAAGGACAGACCGAATCAGCCGGACTATCGCGGGACTTGCATGATATACGGCAAGATGCTGGAGATGTCGGCATGGCTCAAGCAGGGATCGAAAGGAGAGTTTTACAGCCTGTCCTTCCAGCCGCCGAGAGATCGCCAGCCATCGCAGGAAGGACAGACTGAGCCGCGCAAGGCGCCGGTTATCAAGCTCGCGGACGAAGGCGAAGACACCGTGCCGTTTTGAGTTATGTGGACACAGTCTGAAGCCATAGCTTTGTGCGTCAAAATCGAGTCGGTATGCCCAGCGTTCGGCTGCCATGTGGCTTTGACTGGTGGCGCTCTTTACAAAGACGGGGAAAGAAAAGACTTAGATATTCTATTTTACCGAATTCGTCAGGCTCCAAAAATTGACATCGACGGATTGAAGTCGGCGCTCGTTTTGCTTGGTTTAACTGAGCCGACTGGCTTCGGATTTATTCTCAAGTCTAATCTCGGCGGCAAGCCTATCGACCTTCTTTTCCCGGAAGAAATCACAGGCATTTACGAAACAGCGCCATGAACCAAAAAGAAATCCGCAGGCTGTCATCTGAATATAAAGCCAGAATGAGAATCACCGGAACCATCCCTGAACACATCCGCCGCTTAATGCCCCGCGAAGAACGCACGACGCGCGAAACAATGACACTGCCTGACATCGAGGAGCAAGTCCGCGTTAACAGTGAGAAGGCCTTGCAGCGGCAGATTGCCGACTGGCTCCGAATGAAAGGCGTTCCGGTCGGCAACCCCAGGATGGACCGCAAGACAACGCTCGCAGTCGGCTGGCCAGACTTCGTTTTCCCGTGGGCTCCGTGGCGCGGAAAGTTCGTCGCGCTCGAAGCCAAGACTGAAAACGGGAAGCAATCAGAAGAACAAAAGCGATTCGAGCGGCTGATTATCGAGTGCGAAGGATGCTACTACGTTGTTCGCAGCCTCGCCGATGTCGTTTCAGCACTTAGCAAAGTTGAACCTTAAAACCAAAAACTAAAATGACTAGCCAACAGTTTCAAGTCCAGCAATGGACAGAAAAAGCAGGACTGCCGACGCCAGCAACGCCAACCGTGCCAGATTTGGCCGCGCGAAGACTTCGGGCCAAACTTATCATGGAAGAGGCGATGGAGACGATTCACGCGCTCGGGTTAGAAGTGATTTCACTAAGGCCGTTTATAGATGCCGATCACATAGACTTCGAGTCGCACAAATCGCCAGACCTTATCGAAATCGCCGACGGCATCGCGGACAGCATGGTCGTGCTTCTCGGCACCGCCGTTGCCTGCGGCATCGACATGGAGCGCATCTTCGATGAAGTTATGCGCTCAAACTTCTCGAAATTCATCTGGACCGACGAAGAGGCGTTCGAAGCCATCGGTAAGGGTTACAACTTCAAGCCGCTGCCGACCGGGGATGTTTGCGTGACGGATGCCACGGGCAAAATCATGAAGCCTCCGGGTTATCAAAAGGCGAACATCGGGCCGATTCTGGAGGCGATGAAATGAGAAAGTACCTTGTTTCAATCACGACCAAAAACGGCAAAAAGGTGAGCTATGAGCAAGCCGCAAAGACAGCACCGAACGCCATCCTGCGAATCGTTAAAGGGTTTTACGTGGGCGCTCGCATAACTGCCGTCTCAGCTGAGGAGTTTTCAAAATGAGACCAGTTTATTTCATCACCGAAAACAACGTCATCAAACCCAAGCCGCCGTTTCCTTGGTTCCTGTCCAAACGCTGGAGCCCGCGCCGCCGTTGCTGGGAACGCATTTGGAGGAAGTTGAAGTGATTAACGACTACCTAGCTTTTATCGAGCGCAAGCAGCACCTCGGGACGATGGACGGATTCGATCCATTGTTCATGCCGGATAAACTATTCGACTTCCAAAAATCGCTAGTCGATTGGTCTTTGCGGAAAGGTCGCTGCGCCATTTTCGCCGATTGCGGGCTCGGCAAAACCGCGATGGCTTTGGTTTGGGCCGAGAACGTGGTCAGGAAAACAAACGGCAGAGTTTTGATTCTGACCCCGCTGGCCGTTGGATCTCAGTTCGTTTCCGAAGGCATCAAGTTTGGCGTGGAATGCCTGCAATCGCGGGATGGCTCGCTTAACTCCAAAATCGTAATCGCCAATTACGAGCGACTTCACTATTTCAAACCCGAAGATTTTGAAGGCGTGGTTTGCGACGAGTCGGCCATCCTGAAAAACTTCGATGGCGAAACTAAGAAGTCCGTCACAGATTTCATGCGCAAGATTCGTTACCGAATGCTTGGGACGGCAACGCCATCGCCGAACGACTACATCGAGCTTGGGACATCCTCCGAGGCATTGGGCGAGATCGGATACGTGGATATGCTGAAGATGTTCTTCAAGGCCGACAACGACAGCTATGCGCAAGGCGGCGGAGTTGGCAGGCATTCAAAGAATCCCTTCGGCGGAAAGTTCCGTTTCCGAGGACATGCCGAGAAAGATTTCTGGCGATGGGTTTGCTCTTGGGCGCGAGCGATTCGGAAGCCATCTGACTTAGGATTCGATGATCGACTATTCACGCTGCCCGCACTCGAAACGCGGCAGCACATGATTAAATGCAGCACGCCGCGCGATGGCATGTTGATCGCCTTGCCAGCGCACGGGCTGCAAGAGCAGCGCGAAGAGCGTAGGAAAACACTAACCGAACGTTGCGAGACCGCAGCCGAACTGATTACGGAGAACGGCGGGCCGTCTATAGCGTGGTGCCACCTTAACCCCGAGGGAGACCTTCTCGAAAAACTCATTCCTGGCGCGGCGCAAGTTTCTGGAAGCGACAGCATCGAACACAAGGAAGAAACCTTGGATGCGTTTAGAAACGGCGAGGTTCAATTCCTTGTTAGCAAGCCGGACATCTGCGGGCATGGTTTGAACTTTCAGCATTGCGCACATCAGACGTTCTTTCCATCGCACAGCTTCGAGCAATGGTATCAAGCTATTCGACGATCATGGAGGTTTGGCCAAACCAGACCCGTCCAGATCGACGTAGTAACGTCCGAAGGTGAAAGCCGCGTGCTCGCTAACCTTCAGCGCAAATCAGCCGCCGCAGAAACAATGTTCGAAAGACTCGTTTCGCTAATGTCCCAAGAACTCAAGATCGAAAAGAAATCACACAACCTGAAACCAATCAAACTTCCCGCATTTGTATGAGCCAAGAAACACAAGAAATTCACGACCAGTTTGCAATCTATAACGGAGATTGCATTGAAGTCATGCGCCAGTTGCCCAGCGAATCAGTGGGTCTTTCAATATACTCTCCGCCCTTCTGCGGACTGTATGTTTACAGTTCGGACGAGCGCGACCTGAGCAACAACCGCAACTATGACGAGTTTTTTACGCACTACGAGTTTGTCGTTTCCGAAATTGCGCGGCTGACAATGCCGGGAAGAATCAGCGCCGTGCATTGCATAGACACCCCGAAGGACGGTGCGAACATCTGCGGATACAATGACTTTCCGGGCGACATCATTCGGCTGCATCAAAAGCACGGGTTTGAATACTTGCCGCGCATTTGCATTTGGAAGGAACCGCTGGCCGTCAGAAACCGGACTATGAGCAAGGCATTGGCTCACCGGCAGATCGTGGAGGACGCCACAAAGACCAACGTTGCGGCGGCGGATTACCTGATTTGCTTCCGCAAGAAAGGCGAGAACCCAAAGCCCGTCACACACACAAACGGACTCCTCGAATACGCTGGGGAACGCATCATGCCAGCCGACAAGCTCGGCTACAAGGGTTACGACGGGAACCAGATCAAGAACATTTACTCTCATTGGATATGGCGCCAATACGCCTCGTGCTTCTGGGACGACATCCGCATCGATAATGTTCTGCCGTTCGAAGCCGCGCGAGACGAACAAGACGAGCGCCACGTTCATCCACTTCAACTCGACGTGATCGAGCGCGCCGTTACGCTTTGGAGCAATCCTGGTGACGTTGTTCTTACGCCGTTCATGGGCGTCGGTTCCGAGGTTTACGGGGCCGTGAAGCTTGGCCGCAAGGCCATCGGTGCGGAGCTTAAGCCGAGCTACTTCCGGCAAGCTGTTAAAAACGTTCGATACGCGCTCGAAAAGCAAGTCAAAGAACAAGACTTGTTCTCGAACACCGAACCAAAGCCCGAGCAATGAAAGTCATCTACATCGCTGGTCCTTATCGCGGCCCCACAAATTGGGCAATCGAGCAGAACATCCGGCGCGCCGAGGAATTGGCGCTTGAAGTCTGGAAGCTTGGGCACGCGGCGATTTGTCCGCACGCGAACACACGATTCTTTCAAGGCGAATTGCCGGACGAGAATTGGCTGGACGGCGATCTCGAAATCATGCGCCGCTGCGATGCGGTTCTATTGACCGAAGATTGGGAGAAATCTTTTGGAGCACGCGAGGAGTTTATACACGCCATTGAAATCGGTGTCCGGGTTTTTGAAACCATCGAGGAACTGAAGGAGTTTTTTAAATGAAACCAATCCCATCCGAATTCACCGAACGCGGAATCAAATACACACTCAAGGCGCGAGAAGGCGCATGGGCGGTGTTTGAGCAGCGGGCGCCGCATTGGTCTCGTCCATTCTTCGAGACGGTGAAACTCCAAAGCCATCAAGGATACACGATCAACGGAGTTGAAATCCCGTCATCGGAATATTACCCGTCAGCCAAACACTGGGGAAATCTCGGATTCACCTACCACACCGAAGCCGAGGCCATAGCCGCAATGCACCAACTCGCGTTGACTCCAAACAATGAGTAGAGCCGCAAAGGTGTGGCTTCAATGGGAGTGGAATCCCTTTAGTTCAAAATGAGACTCACAGATTCAGAACCCTCAGCCGCCTCCACGGGCGCTTGCAAAAGCGTAGCTGGCCGTCTCAGCCGGTTATTCCACCCCGTGGCGGCTGCTGAGGCTTTTCGCTTATGAAGAAAAAGCCCACCACCTACGCCGAAAAACTCAAAGACCCGCGATGGCAAAAGAAGCGGCTGGAGGTTTTAGAGGCTAGCAAGTGGATGTGTGATGATTGCGGCGACACCAAATCCACACTTTCGGTCCATCACACCTATTACGAGTTCAAACGGGAACCTTGGGAATACGGATTGGACACTTTGATGTGCCTTTGTGAAGATTGCCATACCGCAAGGCAAGATGGCGAAAGGGATTTAAAACTGGAGTTTTCGCGACTGCTTAAGCTTGTTCAGCTTGATGACTTTGGGTTTCTGCTCAGATCAATCAACCGATGCGTTGAAGAAAGGGAGGGATTTGTAACAGTGATCCCGTCGCACGAGGAGTTGCGCAGGCTTGAGCTTGAAGAAGAGCTTCGTGGGTTCATTGGTAAAATACAAAAATTCGGAGGGTTTAACCAATGAAGCTCCCGGCCATACAGTTTTATCCTGGCGACTGGCACCGAGATCCCGGCATTCGAACGCTTTCGATGCACGACCGAGGGGTATGGCTGGAGTTGCTTTTGCTGATGCACGAATCAGACCAGCGCGGGGTTTTAGTCCTGAATGGCCGCCCGATGTCGGATTCGGAGATCGCGCGGGCCATCGGTTTGGATAACCAAACCTTCAACCAAACGCTAACCACCCTCTTAACATCAGGGGTGGCATCGCGCGAACCAAACACAGGGGCGCTCATGAATCGCCGAATGGTCCGTGATGAAGAATTGAGAAAAGTTCGCACGGAATGTGGCAAAAAGGGCGGAAACCCTCGTTTGGTTAACCAAATTCAAACCACCACGGTTAACCAAATTCAAACCCCTTCATCTTCATCTTCATCTTCATCTTCAAATACCCCTATAGTCCCCAAAGGGGACGAGCGCGGGGTTCAGTCAAAACTTGTTCTTGAGATTCCAGAACCAGAGTTGAGCAAAGATGAATTCGCTAACGAGATTTTCAGCCTGTATCCGAGGAAGGACGGGAAAGCGGAAGCACTCAAAGCTATCGTCGCGGCTTTCAAATTAATTCCACCTTTAGAGCTTCGTGTGAAGGTTTGCGAATACGCTAAAGCGGTTGCTCTTTGGCCGGAAAGTGAAAAGCAATTCGTCCCGTGGTGCCAGAAGTGGATGAACAAAAAGCGGTGGCTCGACGATCTGGCTGCATGGGTTCGGAAATCCAATTCCAAAGAAACCATCGAGGCTCTCAAGCTCAAACTCGCCCAGCACCCCGGCAACCGCGATTGGGTAGGCTTCAACGCCGCGACCGCCAAACGCGAGGACATCGACGCTTTCTGGAAACTAGACCGAGAAATCAAACAAATGGAGAAAACGATATGACAACCGAAGAACTTAAAGCAGCCGCAGCCGTGATGATTGGAGCGGCGGAGGGGAAGAAGGTGCAGTTTCGTTATCGCGGGAGAACTGAATGGAGCAATAAGCTTTCGCTGGATGAGTTGGAGTTTAATTGGAGCGCAAAGGAATACCGCCTCGCCCCCGAGCCACGCGAGTGGTGGATTAATGTTTACCCCGCTGGAAATGTGTGCGCCCATTCGTCACGCAAAAATGCGGATACGGACGCAGACTACAACCGCATCGAATGCGTCGTCGAATGCGTCCACGTCCGCGAAGTGCTGGAGGGCGGGGAATGAAAGGCACAGGCAACCACGCAAACCAACGGCGGGGCGATCGGCACCCGAATGCGAAGCTGACTTGGACGATGGTCCAGAGCATGCGGCGGCTGGCCAAGGAAGGCGCGAATATCGCGGCGATGGCCAAGCAAGCAGGCGTCAACGCTTCCGTCGCTTGGAAGGCGATCCACGGCGCGACTTGGAGGCATGAGACATGAGCGACCCAATCCACATCATCAGCCTCGGCGCAGGCGTCCAGAGCAGCACAATGGCGCTTATGGCAGCAAAGGGCGAGATCGGGCCGATGCCGACTTGCGCCATCTTTGCGGACACACAGGACGAGCCCAAGAGTGTTTACAAGTGGCTTGACTGGCTGGAAAGCCAACTGCCGTTTCCGGTTTACCGAGTGACAGTTGGGAAGCTTTCCGAATTCGCAGTCAAAGAGAAAATCAATCAAAAGACTGGGGCTCCGTATTATTCAAACTGCATCCCCGCCTTTGTTAAGGGAGCTAGTTATGCCGAGGGCCGCGTTGGGAGATATTGCACACGAGATTTCAAAATTATTCCAATCATCCGACAAGTAAAGCGGTTGGCGAAATCAGAGATTGCCGCGTGGCGGCGCAAACGAAACGAGAGCAGGCGTATAGCGAGAATCCTCGGTGGCGCGTTCTCTAATGCTTCTACGCCGCTAATTCCGGAGCCTGTAATCGTTCAGTGGATTGGGATTTCACTGGATGAGGTTTCTAGAATGAAGTCTAGCCGGGACGCTTTTATCGTTCACCGATGGCCGCTTGTTGATATTGGAATGAAACGTCACGATTGCCTTGTTTGGATGGAGAGAAACAGATTCCCAAAGCCGCCGCGATCTGCCTGCAAGTTTTGCCCATTCAAATCAAACCACGAATGGCGAAAGCTTCGCGATGAGGAGCCGGATGAGTTTCGGCAGGCTGTAGAGTTTGAGGCGCGACTACAAGCGCTCCATGGCTCCATCGCGAGCCCCGGAAAAATAAAAGGCATTCCATACCTCCATCGTTCGTTGCGACCACTCGCAGAAGTTGATCTAAGGACGGATTTGGAGATGGGGCAAAACGATTTGTTTAACAACCAATTTAACAACGAATGCGAAGGGATGTGTGGAGTATGACCGACCGCCTCCCACCCCACGACATCCGAGCCGAGCAAGCCACCCTCGGCTGCGTGTTGCTCGACCCTCGCGAGTGCATCCCGCAAATCGCGACGGCGCCCGCCGGAATGTTCTACGATCTTCGGCACCAAGAGATCTTCGACACGTGCCGCGAGCTCCAGGACGAGTTGGTGCCGGTGGACATCATCACGATTCAAACTCGGCTGAAGAAAAAAGGGCGACTGGAGGCCATCGGCGGAATCAGCTACCTGACTTCGCTCCCAGACGCCCCCACAAGCGCGCACAACCTTGAGAGCTACCTAGACACCCTTTTGGACCTTGCGACGCGTAGAAACGTGCTCCACGCCTCTCAGAAATCGATTCTGGAGGCGTATGACGGAGCGAAAAACGGCTTGGAACTGCTCGACGAGTCTCAACAGGCTCTTTCAGAGATCGCCAACGGGCTTGTCGGCGAGTCGAAAAAGGACATCAAGAGCTTGGTTGACGGCGCCCTTGCCAACCTCGAGCGCCAGCACGCGATGGGAAATCAGATCGATGGGTTGACCACGGGCTTTGCCGACATGGACCGAATCACGTCCGGATTAAAGTCCGGGAACATGGTCGTCATCGCCGCCCGACCAGGCATGGGCAAGACTTCGCTCGCCATGAACATCGCCGAGAACGTTGCGGTGGACGGCGGCCTGCCCGTAGGTGTGTTCAGCCTCGAAATGACCGCCGAGGAGCTTGTGCAGCGCATGCTCTGCTCAAGGGCTGAATGCAATCAGGACAAGTTCCGCGAACAAACCATCACTGAACTAGACATGCGACGGATGACGACCGCCGCCGCCAAGATCATCAAATCGAGCATTCACATTGACGACACCGCCGGGCTTTCGATCATGAAGCTTCGCGCGCGGGCTCGCCGCATGTCGCTCCGGTTCGGGGTGCAGTTGATCGTCATCGATTACCTGCAGCTCATGCGTGGCACCAACAAGCGAGAGAACAACCGCGAGCGCGAAGTCGCCGAGATCTCCAACGGGGTCAAATCGCTGGCCAAAGAGCTAAAGATTCCCGTCATTGTGCTGGCGCAACTAAACCGCGAACTGGACAAAGACAAGAACCGCAAGCCTCGCCTCTCGGACCTTCGCGAATCTGGCGCCATCGAGCAGGACGCCGACATCATCGGGTTCCTTTACGAGCGCCCAACCGAAGGCGGGCCGGTTGACGACCTGATTCAGCCTGTAAATCTGTTGATCGCCAAAAATCGAAACGGCAGGACGGGTGACGTGCATTTTCAGTTTTTCAAGGAATTCACGAGATTTAAACCAGGGACGTTATGAGAGTTGAAGATTTTTTGGAGACACTTTGTCCACCGCCACCAAAGCAAGATACAGAAGAGGAGTCGTATGCACGATTTGTTGACAGCATGGTCCCGCACTGCCGGTGCAAAATTTCAAACCAGCCATGCGATGGAGTTCTTGCAGGCGGGCTTTGCGATAATGTTCAAGATGACAACAACCGAAGCGAAGACTTCAACGAAGATGATGATATTTAAACCGGGAGCATTATGAGCAAAAAAACAGAACAAGAATGGATAGTTTCGACATTCGAAAAAGTAACGGAACTTTTAGGGCAAATCGAGACGAGGTTAACGGCTTTAGAATCAAGCAAATCAGAACCAGAATACGCGAAAGTTTGGTTGATATTTGACAGAATAGAGGACGACTTGCCGCGCTTTGTCGAAACAGACTTGGACACTGCGCGCGAAGTGCTGGCGGAGCGACGGAACATTTATGGAGCCGCTTTTATCCGCGAGGCCATCCTTCTCGGGAGGGTTGAATGAGCACCAAAACCAAGCGCAAACGACATGTTTCCACGTCCTACGAAATCGAACACAAAACAATCATCGGTTGGTCGCTTTTCATGTCCGCTGGTCCGGGAATCATAAAGGCCAAGGAAAGCCTGAAATACTGGTCCGGCATGTCGGCAAGCAAACTGCGGCTTGTCCGCGTAACTTCGAAAAGAGAGGTGGTAAAATGAGCATCACGCACACCGAACGCGGCTTCGACGCGGGTTGCGCCAAAGTAACGATCCGACCAGTCAAAAAGACGGTCGTCATTGCCATCGACACGCCGAAGAAAACGCTCGTGGTCAGAATCACACCAACGGGGATCGTCAAAACGTATCTCAGGAAAGCTGGGACAATATGACAGCAAATTGGCGTGGCGGATACGAGCACAACACAGGAGTCTGGTTTATCGAGTTTAAAATCAAATGAAACGACGACGAATGAAGCGCCGCATCGTTAAGGGCGCAGCCGAGGCCGAACGGGCCGCAAGGGTTGCCAAAATGGAGCCGATACTTTCCGCCGTATCAAAAGTATTCCACGTCCCAGCCGAGCGGATTATTAGCCGATGCAACCTTCGAAAGATATGCGAGGCGCGCCACGCGCTGGCCGCATTGCTACAAGGAACCACTTGGGAAGTCGGCGGGATGATGGACCGCGACCATTCAAACATTACGAAAAGCAGGCAGGCAGTTCGCGACCTAGTCGATACAGACCCGCGCTTCAAAGCCCGGTTTAAAGAGCTAAGCGAAAGGCTGAAAGCTTGATAAGCAAGTGCGCAACTTCCCGATGACAGATTCAGGGATGGGCTCATAATGTTCTAATGCGCGAAAGAATGCTGTGTGACCAGCACCTACCGCTAAGCGCCGCCGAAAACTCTCTTGAGTGCGCCACGCTTCCGGATGACTTCGAAGATGAGCCGCAATCCGGTTACGAATCAATGCTAATGCTGCTCTCTTGGGCTCGAAAAGGTTCCGGGCCACTAGCTCGCGTTGTCCGGTATCAAGCCGTCTATTACATGCTGATGGGCGGTTCTGTAACGCAAGAAACCCTCGGAAAAGAGATCGGGGTGAAGAAAGCCACGATCAACCAGCAAGTTGTCAACCTGCGAGATTTCCTAACCGAAAACCTAAACCCGTCAACCATGACTCGCATTGTCGAAGCCACCGGCATGCGATCCAACGAAGCGCGCCAAACGTTCAGCAAAGTATGCAAATCGAATCACCTAAAACGCAAAGCCTTGTCCGACTCGACCGAATCGCCGACGACATCAACAGCAAATTCGGGGAAGCGGTCCGATTTGCGGGCGAAAGTTCTCGAAATGGCAAGGCAGCCATCGTCGCAGCAATCGAGTGTGGCAAGCTCCTAATACAAGCCAAGCGGTCAATCGGGCATGGTGGCTGGGAGAAATGGCTACTCGATAACTGCAACGAAATCCACGCAAACACGGCGCGCAAATGGATGCTGCTGGCAAAATCACTCCATGGAGTGGATTTGACAAACTGCGAAGGTTTGCGCCAGGCCTACATCGCCATCGGCATCCTGCCCGAACCTGAAACTAAAGCCAAGGCGCTCGGCATGTCCGACTTGGACATCCAACAATCACTCGTTGTGAAGTTCATCCGAGAATGCGACCGCATCGAAACACTGGTGGATGGCTACGACTTGTCTGCCATGCCAGCCGAGCGCAAGGAAGAGGTCAGGGCCGCGATTAACAAAGTGAAGGAGATCGAGGGGAGGTTGTGATTCACTACACCGGACAAGCTTGGGACGAAGCGGCTATGTCGTATTCGAAAGAATATACCGAGTTCGAAGCCAAGATTCTAAATCAAGTGTTCGCAGGGATGGGCATCCCAAAAGAACTCGTCCCGTTCACCCCGCAAGAGCACGCCAAAGAGTTCGACGAGATGACCGCGAAAGGCTTCCGGCTGAACCTTTTGACGGGACAATACAACAAGGAGGATAAGGAATGAAAGCGACAGATCGAGTCATTTGCTATTGCATGGTTGGATTTGTGGCGCTGGTGTTTGGAATCCGCGCAATCAACAGCAAGCACAAAGCGCAGGAGAATCCAGACCCATGCCTGATTGTGCTTAGTGACAACTGCAAGCTCGATTTGCGCGGGATCGTGCTAACAAATTCGGCGATCATAATCAAAGGGACAAACATCACAGTGATGAATCTCACAATGGATTCGTCCCTTAGCGTTGTGCCGGTGCATATCCACAAAGGATGGATAACAACAGTTAAGCCGCCGACTCTCGAAGGACACCCTGAAGGTTACTGGACGAACTTCGTTAGTGAATGAAAGGGGTTTTCAAGTTTAATGCCAAGATGGGGCGAGGTGTCAAGGAAAAATAAAGAATGAAAAACCGGCAAATGTTGCCTATTGGGTGTATGCCCCCTACCCACCGAAGGAATCTTTTAACGTTAACGCTAAAGGCA